>Ga0169931_10000140_pt1 | contig 109759 bp, 88 predicted proteins | sample Kivu_15m_20L_FD_129675 | JGI IMG/M metagenome (GOLD analysis project Ga0169931, IMG submission 129675) | Freshwater microbial communities from Lake Kivu, Western Province, Rwanda to study Microbial Dark Matter (Phase II) - Kivu_15m_20L... | ecosystem: Environmental > Aquatic > Freshwater >...
ATCCACCCTCCAAGGGTACCCCCACCCTCCAAGGGTACCCCCACCCTCCAAGGGTACCCCCACCCTCCAAGGGTACCCCCACCCTCCAAGGGTGTACCCACTCTCCAAGGGTACCCCCACCCTCCAAGGGTGTACCCACCCTTCAAGGGTATACCCACCCATCAAGGGTTGGACCTGGGGGGAGGGAATGAAGAAGGGGCGGCCTGTGGCCGCCCTTCGCGGGGATGTGGGGGTGATGGGCTGGGCGTCAGGGGAAGATGCCCAGCTGGGAGTATACGGTGCCGACCTTGTTGATGGCGACGACGAACCCGGCTGTCCGCATGTCCTGGATATCGGGGTTGGCGCGCCAGCAGTCGACGATCTCCCGGGTGGCGGTGATCATGGTCTCTTCGAGGCCGCTGTATACGAGGTCGACCTCGTCGGGGCCGTGGACGATGGCCTTGCGCTGGACCTCGTCGAGCTTCTTGCCGGTGAGTGCCTCGATCTGTTCTACGATGCGGCCGTTCTGGTTTTCGTTGAAGCGTTTCTCGAGGCGTCCGTAGCGGACGTGGCTGAGGTTCTTGAGCCATTCGAAGTAGGAGACGGTGACGCCACCGGCGTTGAGGTACATGTCGGGCACGACGAGGGCGCCTTTGGCGATGAAGACCTCGTCGGCTTCGGGGGTGAGGGGGCCGTTGGCGGCTTCGCCGATGATGCGGGCCTTGATGCGGGGGGCGTTCTCTCCGTTGATGACGTTCTCGAGGGCGGCGGGGATGAGGATGTCGCAGTCGAGTTCGAGGGCGTCGGCGCTGTGTGCGATGTCGGTCGATCCGGGGAATCCGAGGATGGAGCCGGTGGCCTTGCGGTGTTGGAAGACGGCCTCCACGTCGAGTCCTGCGGGGTTGGCGATGGCGCCTTCGTATTCGGCGAGGCCGACGATGATGGCGCCGGCCTCCTGGAAGAACCTGGCGCTGTGGTAGCCGACGTTGCCGAGGCCTTGAACGACGACGCGCTTGCCTTCGATGCCTGTCGGCAGGCCGGCCTTCGACATGAGGTCGGGCATGCTGCACACTTCGCGGATGCCGTAGAACACGCCGAGGCCGGTGGCTTCGCGGCGGCCGCGGACGCCGCCCTGGGTGATGGGTTTCCCGGTGACGCAGGCCATGGCGTCGACCTCGCCGGGGTTCATGGCCATGTAGGTGTCGAGGATCCACGACATCTCGCGTTCGCCGGTGCCGTAGTCGGGGGCCGGCACGTCCTCGCCGGGTCCGATGAACTTCTTCTTCACGAGTTCCGTCGTGTAGCGCCGGGTGATGCGTTCGAGGTCGTAGGGGGTGTAGTTGCGCGGGTTGATGGCGATGCCGCCCTTAGCGCCGCCGAACGGCACGTTGACGATCGCGCATTTGTAGGTCATGAGGGCGGCCAGGGCCATCACCTCGTCGAGGTTGACCATGTCGCTGAAGCGGATGCCGCCCTTGCAGGGCAGCTTGTGCTGGGAATGCTGGACGCGGTAGGCCTTGACGACCTCAATGCGGTCGCCGACCTTGACGGGGAAGTTCATCCGAAGGACGGAGTTGCACTGTTTGATCTGTTCGAGGGTGCCCGTGTCGAACGGGGTGAACTTCGCGGCCTTGTCGAAGCTCCTGCATACGGCGTCGAAGAAGCTGTATTGTCCGGACATGGTTCTGGGGTTGGGTTTGTGTTTTCGATATGGAAGCTGGTGTCGTCAGTCCTTTTCCTTCTCGAGCCGGGTCACGCGACGGTCCATCCGAACCAGGTAGAGCAGGATCCCGGCGAGGATCGTGGCCATGACGGCCACCACTACGAATATCTTGCCGTTGCTGCGCATGGCGTCGGCCATTTCGACGGCGTCGGGGCTGTTCTGTGCCCGGGCGGCCGTGCCCGTGAGGAGGGATCCGAAGAAAGTCGCGAGGGCTTTGCGGAGTCTAGTCATGCTGCCATTTTTTTTCCTGCAGGGTGTGGATGCGCACGCGGAGGGTGGCGATCCATACGCCGAGCAGGGTCCAGCCGATGACGGCGGGGTAGAAGACGATGCGCATGCGCGCATCTATGTCGTTGAAGTTGAGGGCGGGGTTGCCTTCCTGTCCGGGGTGCAGGCTGGGGAGCAGCCTCGGCACGATCCAGATGGAGGGGAACAGCATGGCATAGGCGAAGACGTTGTAGACGGCGGCGACGCGGGCCCTGCGGTCGGGGTCCGGCATCGAGTCGCGCAGGACGAAATAGGCGAGGTAGGCGAGGATGGCCATGGCGGCGCCGATGAGTTTGGGTTCGCGGACGATGGAGCCGAAGGATGCGTAGGCGGGGTTGTTGGGGTCTGCCCAGGTGTAGGCCGCCCAGATGGCGCCGGTGGCGTAGCCGAGGAGGCCCAGCAGGATGCCGGTGGTGGCGTAAGCCCTGGCCAGGGTGTCGTGCCGGAGTTCCATCCCCGAGAGGTAGCGGATGCTGTGCACGACCGAGGCGGTGAGGAGGATCATCATCGCGAACCACATGCACACGTGGTAGTAGAGGTTGCGGATCGTCTCCTGGAGCTGGGGGAGGCGGGGTACCGGCAGGAGGAGTCCTCCGACGACGTCGTAGGCCAACAGGGCGATGCAGAGGTATTTCCACCAGGACAGTCGCATCGGGGGCTTGTTTTCGTGCCTAGATAACAGGGTTCCGGACCGTTTGTTGGCCGTCTCCGGCGGCGGCGCAAAGGTAGCCGGGTCCTTCAATCCTTCCAAAGGAAGGGGAAGAGGATGAGGGCGAGCACCGCCACCGAGGCGTCGAGGGCCAGGAGGAGGAGTACGACCCGGGTCGGGTCGGTGGCGGCGAACCCTTCGCCGAAGGCCGTCCGGGAGAGGCGTAGGAGGAGGAGGAGCTGCGGCAGGATGAGGGGGAAGCCGAGGATGGCCATGAGGGATGCCTGCTGCAGGGCCTTGGAGGCGATGGCGGCGAGCATCGTGAAGACCATCGCCAGGCCGGCCGATCCCAGCCAGCTGATGCCGGCGAAGCGCAGCGCGTCGGTCGTGGGGTCGCCCATGAACGCCATGAAGAGCAGCAGCGAGACGGCGTTCATGACGGTCATGAGCAGCAGGTTGTACACCAGCTTGCCCATCATGAACTCGGCGGGGCTGACGAGGGTGTGGAAGTAGAGCATGCGGCCGCGGGATTCCTGGAGGAAGGCCTTGGCGACCGCGTTGATGCAGACAAAGAGCTGGGTGACCCAGAAGAGCGCGTTCCAGGTCTCCGCTTCGGGCTGTTCGAGGCAGAGGTAGAGGACGAAGACGGTGGACAGCACGTAGAGCAGGACGCCGTAGAAGGCGTGTCGCTGTCGGCTCTCGAGCAGCAGGTCCTTGCGGATGAGCAGGATGACGGGTCGGGTCCTCATGTCGTTGGCTTGTGGTTGCCGCCTGCCGTCGCCGTCGGGGATTCAGCCATGGAAGCAGTTCCGGCAGCGGGGCTCGTACTGTTCCTTTTCGCCGAGGACCACCTGCCCGTCGGCTCCGGTGAGGCGGTGCGAGTAGTGGGCGATGGCGCCGCACCGCTGGCAGATGGCATGGAGTTTGGTCACGTAGTCGGCGACGGATAGCAGGAGGGGCATGGGGCCGAAGGGCTTCCCGGTGTAGTCCATGTCGAGTCCGGCTACGATGACCCTGGCCCCGCCGTTGGCGAGCCTTTCGCAGACGTCGACGATGCCCGGGTCGAAGAACTGTGCCTCGTCGATGCCGACGACGTCGATGCCGGCCGTCAGTCCGGGGATGGCGCTGCTTCCCGGGACCGGGACCGAGTCGAGCCATTGTTCGTCGTGCGACACGATCCGTTCGGCATGGTACCGGGTGTCCAGGGCGGGCTTGAGGACCTTTGACCGGAGGTTGGCGATGCGCACGCGCTTCAACCGTCGGATCAGTTCCTCCGTCTTGCCGGAGAACATGGAACCGCAGATCACTTCGATCCATCCTCCGGATCCCTGGCGGATATTGGGTTCGATGAACATGTGGGGATGGGTGGAGGGTCGTAGTTTTGTGGGGTTCGGCGCCGGTGCAGGGGGCCGGCAAAATTAGACGATTATGACGGAACGGGCGGTGATACTGGCCGACATCCTTAGGGACCAGCTGCGATCGGGGGCTCCGCGCGAGACCCTGCTGTGGACCTTGGGCATGATCCGCAGCGAGGTCATGTCGGGCGACGTCCCTGCAGGCGGTCAGGCCGGGGTTGTTACCGCGGCGGCGCCTGCCCTTTCTGCCGACGTGGATGCCGGGGCGGTGACCGCGGCATCGGTACGGCCGGCCCGGCCGATGGCGGACGGACGCGATATCGCACCCCCGGGGACATCCCATCCGTTGGAGGTCAACCAGGTCCTGGGGGCTGCCGCCGCCTCCCTGAACGACGCCTTGCGGGCGGGTGGCCGGGAGGTGGGGGAGGTGTTGGTGCCGGAGGGGGTGACCGACCTGCGGCGTGCCATCGGCCTGAACGACCGGTTCCGACTGATCGAAGGCCTCTTTGGCGGGGATGCCGCCGCCTTCGACGAGACGGTGCGGGCCCTGGACGCGCAGGGTGGCCTTTCGGCGGCTGAGGCGTTGTTGTCCGAGGTCGGCGAGCGGAGGGGGTGGATGCCGGAGGACGTGTTGGCGGGGCTGTTGCGTCAGTTGCTGAGGAGGCGGTTCTCGGCGATGTGACGGAGGACGGTGGCCGTCGCCCCCGCCTTTGAACGCACATATTCGGCATTTTCCCTGCCGATGGCGGCGGTCCTGGCCGTGTCGGAGAGCCGAGAGGCGACGATGTCGGTGAGTGTGTCGGCGTCGGCGACGGAGAAGGCGCCGCCGGAGGCGACCCGTTCGACGGCCTCCACCGACCGTTCGTACCGGGGGCCGAAGACGACGGGGACGCCGTAGACGGCCGCTTCCAGGATGTTATGGATCCCGCTGCGGTTGAAGCCTCCGCCCACATAGGCGATGGTGGCGTGCCGGTAGAGGCTGGAGAGGAGTCCGATGTTGTCGATCACCAGGCAGCGGCCGGTGGGGAGTGGTTCGATGCCGGACTGTGCGGCCGACCGGGCCCGGGAGAACCGGACGCACTCGGGGAAGGTCGTTTCGACCGCCTTCAGGTGGCTTTCGTCGATCTCGTGGGGGGCTACGACCAGTGCCAGTTCGGGCAAGCGTTGGGCCAGGAGGGCCAGTATGCGTTCGTCCTCCGGCCAGGTGCTGCCCGCCACCACCGTGGGGCGGCCTTGGAGGAAGGCGTCCATCCAGTCGATGCGCGTGGGGGCGGCGGCGACGGCCAGCACCCTGTCGAATCTCGTGTCTCCCGCCACTTCGGCCCTGTCGGCCATCCCGATCCCTGCGAGCAGGCGGAGGGATTCCCCGTCCTGTACGAAGATGCGTCCGTAGCGCGCCAGCATCCGGCGCCAGAAGGCCCCGTAGGGTTTGAAGAAGGGTTGTGCGGGCCGGAAGACGGCGGAGACGGAGAGGGCGGGGATGCCGCGCGCCCCGATTTCGCGGAGGTAGTGGTGCCAGTGCTCGTACTTCACGAACAGGGCGAGGCGGGGCCTGGCCTCGTCGAGGAAGCGTCGGGCGCGGCGCCGGCCGTCGAGGGGGAGGTAGGCGACGAGGTCGGCCACGGGATAGTCCTTCCGGGCCTCGTAGCCCGAGGGGGAGAAGAAGGTGAGCAGGATGCGGCAGTGGGGGTATGCCTTGCGGATCGCCTCCAGCAGGGGCCTGCCCTGCTCGAACTCGCCCAGGGAGGCGCAGTGGATCCATACCACCTCCTGGTCCGGCCGCGACCGTACGGCCGACACCGTCAGGCGGGGATGCATCCGTCCCCGTACCCATGCGCGCGCCTTGGGGTTCCACAGGGCCGCGAGTCGCAGCAGGAGGCCGTAGGCGGCCAGCAGGGCGTCGTAGAGTGCCGTCATGCGCGTGAGGCGGATATGGCGCAAATCTAAGCCGATTCCGGCCAGTGGGCCGTTTTCATTAACTTTGCACCCCTAAAATGAATATCCGCATGAGACCGATCCAGATGGTGGACCTGGGGCAGCAGTACCTGAACATGCGCGACGAGGTGGACGCCGCCATCCGTGGGGTGTTGGAGGGTTCCGTGTTCATCGGTGGCAAGGCGGTGCAGGACTTCACCGACCATCTCGCGGCCTGGACGGGCTCGCGGCATGTGGTCACCTGCGCCAACGGCACCGACGCGCTGCAGATCGCGATGATGGCGCTCGGGCTCGAGCCGGGCGACGAGGTCATCACCCCTTCGTTCACCTATATCGCCACCACCGAGGTCGTCGCCCTGCTCCGGCTGAAGCCCGTCTTCGTGGAGGTGGACCCTCGGACCTTCTGCATGGACCCTGCCGCGCTGGAGCGGGCGATCACGCCGCGCACCCGTGCCATCGTACCGGTACATCTCTACGGCCAGCCGGCGGCGATGGAGGAGATCCTGGCCATCGCCGACCGCCACGGCCTTCATGTGATCGAGGACAACGCCCAGGCCATCGGGGCCCGCTACACCTTCTCCAACGGGGTGGTGAAGCAGACGGGCACGATGGGGACCATCGGCACGACCTCCTTCTTCCCCTCGAAGAACCTGGGCGGTTACGGCGACGGCGGCGCCATCCTCACGCAGGACGACGCCCTGGCCGACCGCATCCGCATGATCGCCAACCACGGCCAGCGCATCCGCTACCACCACGACCTGGTGGGCTGCAATTCGCGCCTGGACGCCCTGCAGGCCGCCATCCTCGACGTGAAGCTCCGCCGCCTCGACGCCTACACCGAGGCCCGCCGCCGGGCCGCCGCCGCCTACGACGCCGCCTTCGCCGGTGAGGACCGCATCGTGACGCCCTACGTAGACCCCCGGGGCACCCATGTCTACCACCAGTACACCCTCCAGCTCGAAGGGGTTGACCGCGACGCCCTGCAGCGGTATCTTGTGGACCGATCCATCCCGAGCATGATCTATTACCCCGTGCCCGCCCACCGTCAGCGCATGTTCACGGACCTCGGCTCCGGCGGCGAGCACCTGCCCGTGACCGACTGGCTGACGGGGCGTGTGATCTCCCTGCCCATCCATACCGAGATGGCGCCGGAGCACACGGAGGCGGTCGTCTCGGCGGTGGTCGACTTCATCCACCAAAACTGAACCCATGAAGATCTCAGTCGTAGGCACCGGCTATGTCGGCCTCGTGTCGGGCACCTGTTTCGCCGAAACGGGCAACTACGTCACCTGCGTCGACATCGACCCGCGGAAGGTCGAGAGCCTCCGTTCGGGCCAGATCACCATCTTCGAGCCGGGCCTCGAGAAGCTGTTCCTCCGCAACCTCAAGGAGGGTCGGCTGCTGTTCACCACCGACCTGGCGGAGGGTGTCCGCGAGGCCGACATCATCTTCCTGGCGCTGCCCACCCCGCCCGGCGAGGACGGCTCCGCCGACCTCAAGTACGTGCTGGGCGTGGCGCGCGACCTCGGTCGCATCCTCGACCGCTACGTGGTGATCGTGGACAAGAGCACCGTGCCCGTCGGCACCGCCGAGAAGGTGCGGGCCGCCGTCGCCGATGGCTATGCCGGCGAGTTCGACGTCGTCTCCAACCCCGAATTCCTCCGCGAGGGCGTGGCGGTCGACGATTTCATGAAGCCCGACCGGGTGGTCGTCGGCACGCAGTCCGACCGTGCCCGCAAGCTCATGTCCGAGCTCTACGCCCCCTACCTCCGGTCCGGCAACCCCGTCATCTTCATGGACGAGCGTTCGGCCGAGCTCACCAAGTATGCCGCCAACTCCTTCCTCGCCACCAAGATCTCCTTCATGAACGAGGTGGCCCAGCTCTGCGAGCGACTCGGTGCCGACGTCGACCTCGTCCGTCGGGGTATCGGCAGCGACGACCGCATCGGCAAGCGCTTCCTTTTCCCCGGCATCGGATACGGCGGGAGTTGCTTTCCGAAGGATGTCCAGGCCCTGGTGAAGAGTTCCTCCGAGGTGGGCTACGACTTCCGCATCCTCAAATCGGTCATGGACGTCAACGAGCGGCAGAAGCTCCATCTGATGCCCGGCATCCGCGCCTATTTCGGCGGGAGCCTTTCGGGCCGGCATTTCGCGCTGTGGGGGCTCGCCTTCAAGCCGAACACGGACGACATCCGGGAGGCGCCGGCCCTGTACATGATCGACGCGATGCTGGCGGAGGGCGCTACCGTCTCCTGCTTCGACCCCGAGGCGATGGGCAATGTCAAGGCCCTGTACGGCGACCGCATCCGCTTCGCACAGAACCCGTATGATGCCCTCCAGGATGCCGATGCGCTCGTCATCGCCACCGAATGGAACGAGTTCCGCACGCCCGACTTCCTGCGGATCGTCAAGAATTTGCGAAACAAGGTTATCTTCGACGGACGCAACCTTTTCGACGTCGATGCCGTCCAGGCGTTCGGATTCCACTACGTGAGCGTCGGCAGGCCGGTGTCCGTCCCCCAGCACACCTGACCCCAGATGGAAAGAAAAAGAGTCCTCATCACGGGCGCCGCGGGATTCCTCGGCTCACACCTCTGCGACCGTTTCATCCGCGAAGGCTGCGATGTCGTGGGGATGGACAACCTGGTGACGGGCGACCTGCGGAATATCGAGCACCTGTTCCGTCTCGAAGCCTTCGAGTTCTACCACCACGACGTTTCGAAGTTCATCCATGTGCCGGGGCGGCTGGACTACATCCTGCATTTCGCCTCGCCCGCCAGTCCGATCGACTACCTCAAGATCCCCATCCAGACGCTGAAGGTGGGCGCCCTGGGCACCCATAACTGCCTCGGGCTGGCCAAGGCCAAGAACGCCCGGATCCTGGTGGCCTCCACGTCCGAGGTCTACGGCGACCCGCTGGTGCATCCCCAGACGGAGGAGTACTGGGGCAACGTCAACCCGGTCGGCCCCAGGGGGGTCTACGACGAGGCCAAGCGGTTCATGGAGTCCATCACCATGGCCTACCACACCTTCCACGGCCTCGAGACGCGCATCGTCCGCATCTTCAACACCTACGGCCCCCGCATGCGCCTCAACGACGGCCGCGCCCTGCCCGCCTTCATCGGGCAGGCCCTGCGCGGCGAGGACCTCACCGTCTTCGGGGACGGCAGCCAGACGCGGTCGTTCTGCTATGTCGACGACCTCGTGGAGGGCATCCACAGACTCCTGCATTCGGACTATCCCTACCCCGTCAACATCGGCAACCCCGTCGAGATATCCCTGCTCGACTTCGCCAGGGAGATCATCGCCCTCACCGGCACCGACCGCCGCATCGCCTTCAAGCCCCTGCCCGTCGACGACCCCAAACAGCGCAAGCCCGACATCACCAAGGCCAAGACCCTCCTCGGATGGGAGCCCCGCGTCGACAGGGGCACAGGCCTCCGCATCACCTATGACTACTTCAGGTCCCTGCCCAACGAAGACCTCTACCTCCAACCCAAGGAATTCACCTCCAGGCTACCATGAACATCTACCAGGACCTCCTTGACGGGAAGGCCAAGCTGGGCGTCATCGGACTCGGCTATGTGGGCCTCCCCATCGCCCTCGAATTCGCCAAGCGCATCCCGGTCATCGGTTTCGACATCAACCCCAAACGTATCAAGATGATGCAGATGGGGCTCGACCCCAGCAAGGAGGTCGACAGCTCCGAGTTCGCCGGCCGCAACATCGTCTTCACCGACAACATCGGCGTGCTCCGCGAGGCCCGATTCTTCGTGGTCGCGGTGCCCACGCCGGTCGACAAGTTCAACATCCCCGACCTGAAGCCGGTCCTGGGCGCATCGGAGACCATCGGCAAGGTCGTCAAGACGGGCGACTACGTCGTCTTCGAGTCCACCGTCTACCCCGGCTGCACCGAGGAGGACTGCCTTCCGGTCATCGAGCGGCTCTCGGGGCTGAAGATGGGCATCGACTTCAAGCTCGGCTATTCCCCCGAGCGCATCAACCCCGGCGACAAGAAGAACACGCTCCGCAACGTGGTGAAGATCGCCTCGGGATGCGACCCGGACGCCACCGAGGAGATCGCCCTGACCTACGAGATCGTCGTCGACGCCGGGGTTCACCGCGCCCCTTCCATCAAGGTGGCCGAGGCGGCCAAGATCGTGGAGAACACGCAGCGCGACCTCAACATCGCCCTGATGAACGAGCTGTCCATGATCTTCGACCGCATGGGCATCAACACCTACGACGTCCTGGAGGCCGCTGGCACCAAGTGGAACTTCCTCAAATTCTCCCCCGGCCTGGTGGGTGGCCACTGCATCGGCGTGGACCCCTACTATCTGACCCACAAGGCCGAGGCGCTGGGCTACGATGCCAAGGTCATCGCGGCGTCCCGCTTCATCAACGACAACATGGCCCGCAACGTGGCCCGCAAGGTCATCCAGCACGTGCTGCGCAACGCCCCCGACGTGAACAAGGCCAGGGTCCTCGTCAAGGGCGTCACCTTCAAGGAGGACGTCAGCGACATCCGCAACTCCAAGATCATCGACACCGTCAAGGAGATACAGTCCTTCAACATCGCCGTCGACATCGTCGACCCCTTCGCCGAGCCCGACGAGGTGGAGCACGAGTACGGACTGAAGCTGGCGCCGGCCGACGGGCGCGACTACGACGCGGTGGTCATCGCCACGGCCCATGCGCCCTACATGGCCCTCACGCCGGAAGACCTGTATGCACTCTGCCGCCCCAGCGGCCTCATCGCCGACCTCAAGGGCGTCTTCAAGGACCGCATCCGGGAACGCGACTACTGGAGTCTCTGAACAATGCGCATGGAAAGAACCCTGTTGGTCACCGGAGGTGCCGGATTCATCGGATCCCATGTCGTGAGGCTGTTCGCCGGCCGCCACCCCGGATACCGGATCGTGAACCTCGACGCCCTCACCTATGCGGGGAACCTCGAGAACCTGCGCGACCTGGAGGCTGCGCCGAACCATGTGTTCGTGCATGCCGACATCACCGACGAACAGGCTGTCGACCGTGTCTTCGCCGAGCATGCCGTCGACGCCGTCATCCACCTAGCCGCCGAGAGCCATGTCGACAGGTCCATCCTCGACCCGATCTCCTTCGTCCGGACCAACGTCGTGGGCACCGCCGTGCTCCTCAACTCGGCCCGCCGGCACTGGAAGGACCGGCGTGACGTCCTCTTCTACCACGTCTCCACCGACGAGGTCTACGGAAGCCTGGGCGAGAGCGGCCTCTTCACCGAGGAGACGCCCTACGACCCGCGGTCGCCCTATTCGGCCTCCAAGGCCTCGTCCGACCACCTCGTGATGGCCTATCACCACACCTACGGCCTGCCCGTCGTGGTCTCCAACTGCTCCAACAACTACGGCTCCCACCAGTTCCCGGAGAAACTCATCCCCCTGATGATCCACAACATCGTGCACCGACGGCCACTCCCGGTGTACGGGGAGGGGCACAACGTGCGCGACTGGCTCTGGGTGGAGGACCATGCCCTCGCCATCGACGCCGTCTTCCACCGGGGCCGGACGGGGGAGACCTACAACATCGGCGGCTTCAACGAGTGGCGGAACATCGACCTCGTCCACCTGCTCTGCCGCATCATGGACCGCAAGCTCGCCCGCCCCGAGGGCGACAGCGCCACCCTCATCACCTTCGTCAAGGACCGGGCCGGCCACGACCTGCGCTATGCCATCGATGCTTCCAAGATCCACCGCGAACTCGGGTGGAGCCCCTCCCTCCAGTTCGAGGAGGGCCTCGAGCGGACGGTCGACTGGTACCTCTCCAATGCCGAATGGGTGGAACACATCACCACGGGCAGCTACCTCGAATACTACCAGCGCCAATACGTCAACCGATAAGTCCGTACCACCCATGAGGGTCCACAGCACAGATTTCCCCGGCGTACTCATCATCGAGCCCGACCTCTTCCGCGACGACCGGGGGGTGTTCCTGGAGGGCTTCAACCGTCGCCGCTACGAGGAGAATGGCATCCCTTTCGACTGGGTGCAGGACAACCTGTCGTCGTCGCTGCGGGGCGTCGTCCGCGGCCTGCATTTCCAGAAGGATCCCGCGGCGCAGACCAAGCTGGTGCAGGTCGTGCACGGGCAGATCCTCGACGTGGTGGTCGATATCCGACGGGGCTCCCCGACCTTCGGCCGGCACATCGCCGTGGAGCTCGACAGTGCGGTCCGTCGCCAGATCCTGATCCCGCGCGGCTTCGCCCACGGCTTCTCGGTGCTCTCCGAGCGTGCCGAGGTAATGTACAAGACGGACGACTATTACAGCCGCGCCCATGAGGCGGGGATACGTTACGACGACCCCGACCTGGGCATCGACTGGCGGGTCCCGACGGCGTCGGTGCAGCTCTCACCCCGCGACCTCCAGATGCCGAGGCTGCGCGACCTCGGATACGCCTTCGAATGACCCCGCCGGCCTCCATGCGCATCCTCGTCACCGGCGCCGACGGCCAGCTGGGCCGCGCCCTGCGCGCCGCCTCGTCCCTTCACGCCGGCCATGCCTATCGCTTCACCACGCGGCTCGACATGCCCATCGACGACGAAGCCCGTGTGCGGGCGGTCTTCGCCGAATGGAAGCCCGACCTCTGCATCAACTGCGCCGCCTACACGGCCGTCGACCGTGCCGAGACGGAGCGTGCCGAAGCCTTCCGCATCAACGCAGAGGCGGTGGGCCGGCTGGCCGCCGCCTGCCGCGAGGCGGGGGTGAGGCTGATCCACATCTCGACCGACTACGTCTTTTCCGGTGAGGCCCGCAGTCCCTATCGGGAGGACGACCCGACCGATCCGCCGTCCGTCTACGGCGCATCCAAGCTGGCGGGCGAACGGCTGGCCCTGCGCGAGGCGCCCGAAAGCCTCGTCGTCCGAACCTCATGGGTCTATTACGAGGAGGGGAAGAACTTCGTGCGGACCATGATGCGCCTCATGGCCGAGCGGCCCTCCGTAGGGGTGGTGGACGACCAGTGGGGCTGTCCGACCCATGCCGGCGACCTCGCCGAATGCCTGCTGCGGATCGCCGACGGCGGGCGCCTCACGCCCGGCATCTACCATTACTGCAACACGGGCGTCATCACCTGGCACAGGTTTGCCACGGCCATCCGCGACATCCTGGGCAGCGCCTGCGAAGTGCGGGCCATCACGACAGCCGAATACCCCACGCCTGCCCGACGCCCCGCCTACAGCGTGCTCGACACGGGCCGCATCGGAGAGGTCTTCGGCATCGTCCCGCCGCCCTGGCGCGACAGCCTCGAAGCGTGCATGCGTCGCATGCGGGCCATGGGCGCCTGAAGGCCGGCGCCCTGTTCCGCGCGGTGGCGTACCTTCGCCGAAATCCGCGACCATGCCCCTGATACAAGCCGCCCTCACCGATCCGGACTACGGCTTCGACATCTCCGATGCGGGCGGGCATACCCTTCGCATGGACATCCCCGTGGACCAGGGCGGGGGTGGCACCGGCTTCAGGCCCATGCAGACCCTACTGGCCGCCCTCTGCGGCTGCAGCGGCGTCGACGTCGTGAGCATCCTCAAGAAGCAGCGGCAGCCGCTGACCGGCCTTGAGATGCAGGTCGACGGCGAGCGCGGACAGGGGGGCGACATCGCCCTGTGGGAACGGGTCGACATCCGCTTCGCCATCACAGGGGATGTGGATCCCTCCAAGGCCCTGCGGGCCGTCGACCTGTCCATCGGCAAGTATTGCTCGGTGGCGGAGACGCTGCGGCGTGCCGGCGCCGAGATCACCTGGCAGGTGACGGTCAACGGCGTGGCCGTCGAAAGGGAGCGCTGACCCAACCCTCGAAAAACTACAATCCCAGCCCATGTCCAGACATCCGGAGACGGAGGCCGTCAGGATCCAGACGGAGCGAACCGGTGAGAAGGAGCATTCCACGCCCCTTTTCCTCACCAGCAGTTTCGTGTACGACAGTGCCGAGGACATGGCCGCGGCCTTCGCCACGGAGAGTCCCGACGTCAACATCTACTCGCGCTTCTCAAACCCCTCCGTCGACGAGTTCGTCCGCAAGGTCTGTGTCCTCGAGGGGGCCGAGGAGGGCATCGCCACGGCCACGGGCATGGCGGCCGTCTTCTCCACCTTCATGGCCTTTCTGTCGAAGGGCGACCATATCGTCTCCGCCGCGGCCGTCTTCGGGTCGACCCACGCCCTGCTCACGAAGTACCTGCCCAAGTGGGGCATCGGGCATTCCTACTTCAACATGAACGACCCGGCCGCTGTCCCGGCGCTCTTCCGTCCCGAGACGAGGATGCTCTACGTGGAGACCCCTTCCAACCCCGGGCTCGACATCATCGACATCGCCTATCTGGCGGGCCTCTGCCGGGAGCGAGGGGTGCTGCTGGTGGTCGACAACTGCTTTGCGACGCCTGCCGTGCAGCGTCCCATCGCCCTGGGGGCCGACATCGTCATCCATTCCGCCACCAAGTTCATGGACGGGCAGGGGCGCGTCCTGGGGGGTGTCGTCGTGGGTCGCCGCGAGCTCATCCATCCGCTGTACCTGTTCGTGCGCAACACGGGACCGTCGATGAGTCCTTTCAACGCCTGGGTGCTGAGCAAGAGCCTGGAGACGCTGTACATCCGCATGGACAGGCACGCCGCCAGCGCCCTCCGCATCGCCCAGGCCCTCGACGAGCATCCGGCCGTGACACGGGTGCGGTATCCCTTCCTGCCCTCGCATCCCGCCTACGAGACAGCCCTTCGGCAGATGCGCAACGGCGGCGGCATCGTCACCTTCGAGCTGCGGGACGGCCTCGAGGGGGGGAAGCGCTTCCTCAACCGGCTGAAGATGCTCTCCATGACCAACAACCTCGGCGACAGCCGCACCATCGCCTCCCATCCCGCCAGCACGACCCATTCGAAGCTCAGCGAGGCGGAGCGGCAGGCGGTGGGCATCACCCCCGGCCTCATCCGCATCTCGGTGGGCCTGGAGCATCCCGAAGACATCCTGGCCGACATCCTCAAGGCCCTGGGCCGGGACTGAACCCCACGACATGTCAAGCGTGGACATCGATATCCTGCGCAGGGATTTCACGGCTGCCTTCGGTGCATCCCCCCGTGTCTTCCGTTCGCCCGGCCGCATCAACCTCATCGGCGAGCATACCGACTATAACGAAGGTCATGTGATGCCGGCCGCCATCGCCCCGTCCGTGTACATGGCTGTCTCAGCGCGGCATGACGGGCGGGTCCGGCTGCGTTCGACGGATCGGCCCGAGCCTTTCGAGGCGTCGTTGACGGACCTTTCCCCGTCGGCCACGGCATGGGCCAACTACGTGCTGGGCGTCGTCGAAGCCCTGCGGCTGCGTGGCTGCGAGGTGCCGGGCTTCGATGCGTTCATTGCGTCGGACCTGCCCGTCGGGGCCGGCCTCTCGTCCAGTGCGGCCCTCTCCTGTGCCACCGTCTTCGCCCTCGACGCCGTCTTCGGCTTTGGGCTGCCCCGGTCGGTGATGGCCGCCATCGCGCGGCAGGCCGAGCACAGCCATGCCGGTGTCATGTGCGGCATCATGGACCCCTTTGCCAGCCTCTTCGGCCGTCGGGGCCATTTCATCCGGCTCGACTGCCGTTCGCTCGACCATGCGTACGTTCCCTTCCGTGCCGACGGCTTCCGGCTGCTGCTGCTCGACACGCGGGTGAAGCATGCACTGGCATCCACGGCTTACAACCGAAGGCGCGAGGAGTGTGCGCAGGGGCTGGCCTGGGTGCGGGAGCGGCATCCGGAGGCCGCTTCGCTCCGCGATGTCAGCGAGGACATGCTCGACCGGTGCGTAGCCCCCCGCGACCCCGTCGTCGACCGGCGCTGCCGTTTCGTCGTCCGCGAGAACGCCCGGCTGCTGGCGCTCTGCGACGACCTGACGCGCGGCGACCTCGTCGCGGCCGGCCGGCGGCTCTACGAGACCCATGCCGGGCTGCGCGACATGTACGAGGTGAGCTGTCCGGAGGCCGACTTCCTAGTCGGGCAGGCTCGGCTCGAGCCGGGTGTGCTGGGTGCGCGGATGATGGGTGGCGGCTTCGGGGGTTGCACCCTCAACCTGGTCCGCGACGAGGCGGCGAAGCCGTGGCTGGCGCAGGTCGCCCTGCGCTATGAGGCCGCCTATGGGCGGCCACCGGTCATATATGCCGCCGACCTGTCGGATGGAACGGCCGAGTGCGTGTAGCATCCGTGAATCTTGCATATGGCCGGTAACTGTCATATCTTAGCCGCATGGCCCGTAGACTACCGACGTACGCCCTCCTCCTGACAGGCCTCGCGTGCGTGATTGGATGCAACGACTTGAGCCGTATGATGTCCGACAAGACCGAAAAACCGCGTGCCGATGGCATGTTGAAGGGCTATCCCGACGAGGCGCGGTTCACCGACAGCGCCGGCGGCCGGGCCTTCCGCCTCTACGAACTCGTCAACAGCAGTGGCTCCCGCGTCCTCCTCACCAACTATGGCGCCCGCATGGTCGGCTTCTGGACGGCCGACGCCAAGGGCACCCCGGTGGATGTCTGCTTGGGCATGGGCAGTTCGGCCGACTACCTGCGGCCCGAGGCCAAGTACTTCGGCTCCATCGCCGGACGGTACGCCAACCGGATCGCAGAGGGCCGCTTCACCCTCGACGGGGCCACCTACGCCCTCGACATCAACAACGGCCCCAACAGCCTCCACGGCGGCCGCAACGGCTTCCACAGCCGCATGTGGGACAGCGAGCAGGTGGGCAGCGACAAGGTCATCTTCTCCTACCTTTCTCCCGATGGCGAGGAAGGGTACCCCGGCAACCTGCTCGTATCGGTCACCTACCAGCTCACCGAAGACAACGCCCTGCAGATCGACTATGCCGCCACGAGCGACAAGCGCACCGTGGTGAACCTCACCAACCACGCCTTCTGGAACCTCAACGGAGAAGGCAGCGGAGACATCCTCGGCCATGAGCTGATGATCGCGGCCTCCCGCTATACGCCGGTCGACAGCGTGCTCATCCCCACCGGCATCGAGCCCGTCGCCGGAACGCCCTTCGACTTCACCCGGCCCGCCCGCATCGGTCAGCGCATCGGTGAGGCCCATCCCCAACTCGTCAATGGCAAGGGCTACGACCATAACTACGTCATCGACGGCCCATCCGACTCGATCCCGAGGCTTGCCGCCCGGGTGCGGGGGGACAGGTCGGGCATCGTCATGGAGGTACTCACCGACCAGCCCGGCGTGCAGTTCTACAGCGGCAACTTCATGAAGGCCGAACAGACCCTCAAGAGTGGCGCCAAGGACACCTACCGCACGGCTTTCTGTCTCGAGACGCAGCATTTCCCCAACTCGCCCAACCGGCCCGACTTCCCGACCACCGTCCTCGAGGCGGGCGGACGCCACCGCAGCACCACCCTCTACCGGCTGCGCGCCGAGAAGGCCCCCTGAGGCCGGCCTAAGGCTGGCAAACCCGAGATGCCATGCGGGGTCCGACAGCGCCGATTCTCGGTGCAATTCGCTAATTTGTTCCTGAAAAAGCAACCGTGATGGAGCAAGCCCGGGACAGGAGGGCCTTCCTGCGTGATGCAGCCCTTCTGCTGGCCGGTGCGGCCATGCCGGACCCGCTGATCGCGGGTGACGGCCCCGCGCGCCGCAGCCGCATCATCGACATCCACCAGCACCAGCACTACCACGGCTGGACAGACGAGCAGCTCGTCGCCCACCAGGAGGCCATGGGCATCGGCCTGACCATCCTGCTGCCTGCCGGCAGTCCGGTGGACCGCCCCTCGACCCACTACGGCAAGTCCAACGGGCTGGCTGCCCGGGCCGGCGGCAACGCGGCCTGCCACGCGGTCGCCACGCGCTTTCCCGACCGCTACCGCTTCGGCGCCTGCGAGGTGCCCGACCTCCCGGGTGCCGCCGACGAGATCGAGACCTACCTGAAACTCGGCGCAGTGGTCATCGGCGAGCTCAAGTTCGAGGTCGAATGCGACGCGCCCGAGATGCAGCGCATCTACCAGCTCGCCCAGGCCTACGAAGTGCCCGTGCTGATGCATTGGGAGCACATGAAGTACAACCTCGGCTTCGACCGTTTCCACAGGATGCTCGAGAAGTACTCGCGCGTGAATTTCATCGGACATGCCGTCACCTGGTGGGCCAACGTCGACCGGAACCACCTCGACCAGTCGGTCATGTACCCCAAGGGGCCGGTCACCCCGGGCGGGCTGACCGACCGGCTGCTGCGCGACTATCCCAACCTCTATGGCGACCTCTCGGCCGGCTCAGGCCTCAACTCCATCCTGCGCGACATCGGGCAGGCGAAGGCCTTCCTGGAGCGCCATCAGGACAAGCTCCTCTACGGCAGCGACTGTGCCGACCTGCACGGGGATGCCCGCCAGGGCTGCACCGGCGCCCAGACGCTCCAAAAGGTCCGAGAACTCTCCGACTCCCGCCGCATGATGAACAAGATTCTCTTCCGCAACGCAGAAAAACTCTTCAGGCTGTGATGAACAGACGCCCATCGGGGATGCCGCGAAGCTTCGGCCACAGACATCCCATCGCCCTTCCGGCGCTTGCCCTGCTCGCCGTCCTGGGTGGCTGTGGCGATGGTCATCAGCGACCGCGCTACGAGGGGGCCCGTTCGCCGGAGGCCTCCATGGCCACCTTCCGTTTCGCCGATACGGCCGTCACGGCCCAGCTGTTCGCGACGGAGCCGCAGGTGGTCGACCCGGTCTCCATGGAGTTCGACGAGGACGGCAACGCCTGGGTCGTCGGGATGCTCGATGCCTACAAGCCCGACTCCGTCAAAGGCCGGGGCCGCATCTCCCGGCTTGTCGACCTCGACGCCGACGGCAGGGTCGACACCGCCATCGTCTTCGCCGACAGCCTCCGCGAGGCCACCTCGGTCCTGCCCTGGCAGGGCGGACTGCTCGTCACCGCCGCCCCGCATATCCTCTTCTTCCGCGACAACGACGGCGACGGCCGGGCCGAACAGCGCGACACCCTCTTCACCGGCTTCTTCAACCGCAACGAAGAAGCCCAGATCACCAACCTCCGCTACGGGGTCGACAACTGGATCTATGCCAACAACAACGGACAGGCGGGCGAGATCACCTACCGCAAGGGGGGGGATACGTCCCGCCTTTCGGTGAAGGGCTGGGACTTCCGCTTCCGGCCGGACCGGGGCCGCTTCGAAGCCGCCACCGGTCGCGGGCAGTTCGGCCTGGCCATGGACGGCCACGGCCAACGCTTCTACACCCAGAATTCCGACCATATCAGCCAGGTCGTCTTCCCCAAGCGCTACCTCGACCGCAACCCCCACCTGCCCGGCCACCTCCGGCGGGCCACGCGCAACATCTCGGACCACGACCCCGTCATGCACCAGCTCACGCCGGCCCCCTGGTGGCGTGCCGAACGCACCCGGCAGCGCAATGCAAAGTCGCGCGAGAACGGCCTTCCCGAAAAGGAATTCGCCGAGGACCGTTTCACCGGCGGGTCGGGCGGCACGATGTTCACCGGGTCGCTATTGCCCAAGGGCTATATGGGCAGCGTCTTCACCGGCGACGTGGCCGGCAACCTCGTGCATCGCGACATCCTGCAGGACATCGACTCTCCGTACCTGCGCGCCGTCCGCGGCCCCCTCGAGCAGGACCGCGAGTTCATGGCGACGACAGACTCCTGGGTCAGGCCTGCCAGCTTCACCGAAGGGCCTGACGGTTCGCTCTTCCTCATCGACATGTACCGACAGCACATCGAGACGCCGCTGTCGATACCGGCCGACCTGCAGGCGGGGATGGACTTCAACGCCGGCAACACTTACGGCCGCATCTACCGCATCGTCGCCAAGGGCGCCCCTGCCCTCCGGTTGCAGCCGTTGAAGCTGCGCAGCCGACCCTCCCCGGAACTCCTCGCCCTGCTGGCCCATGAGAGCCAGTGGTGGCGGCTCACCGCGCAGCGGCTGTTGCTGGAGCGCAGGGACCGCTCCGTCATCCCCGAGGCGCGGAAGGTATGCGCCGACCACCCACTGGCCCATGCCCGCCTCCATGCCCTCTATCTGCTGGAGGGGCTTGACGCGCTCGACGACGGCCTCCTCCGGTCGAAGCTGAAGGATGCGGACGCCGGCGTTCGTGAGCATGCCCTTCTGCTCGGAGAAGGCAGGGCGGGCCTTCTGCCGGACATACTGCCCATGGCGGGCGACCCGTCGGGGCGTGTCGCATTCCAGGCCGCCCTGAGCCTCGGCGCCTATGCCGGACCGGAGGTTCGTGCCGCCTTGCAGCGCATCCTGACGGCAAAGGGTGCCAGCCCGTGGTACCGCATGGCCGTACTCAGCGCGCCCGAAGGCGCTTCCGTCGACATGCTGGGGGCTCTCCTGGCCGATGCCGCCTTCGTGGGAGCCTCCGTCCCATGGCGGGAGGACCTCGTCCGCGAGATCGTGGCCGTGATCCGCGACCGTGGGGATGCCACGGAGACGGCGAGGCTCAAGGTCATGCTCGAGCCATCGGTGTGGAAAGGCCCCGCGTCGCTGCGCGACACCGCCCGGGCCGAGTTCGGTAACGGTAAATGACGGTAGCATGAGAACCCCTGTGCAGGGCCCCCGGATGGGGAGAAGGGATTGGATCAAGGCCTTGACGCCATTGGCCGGGCTGATGGCGTGGGGATACGCCTCCGGCTGTTCCGGGGCGGATGTCGGTCAGGAAAGGCGGAAGACCGCCGCCCCCCCCGACTGCAACGACCTGAAGGGATTGACCGGGGACGACCGCAAGGCCCGGGAGGCGCTGGGCTACGAAGCATCGGCCACCGATGCGGAGCGGCGCTGTTCGGGATGCGCGCTCTACGTCCCTCCGAAGGACGGCGGTTGCGCCGGCTGCATGCTCTTCAAGGGGCCCGTCCTGCCGGAGGGCAGCTGCATCCAGTTCCAGCCGCGCCCCGCATGAGCGACCCTTGTTTTTCGGTGATGCGTGACCGTTAGTCGGTCAGACCTCCCTTCACTGCACGGCGATGCGCATCGTCATCCATTCGCGCGTCTTGTAGCCGCCATGGCTCCTGGGGTAGGTGAGTACGATCTCCTTCGTCTCGCGGTCTTCCAGCATGGAGAAGTGCGACAGGTCGAGCCTGCCCTGGCTTCGGTCGGCCTCTAGTTCCGTGTCGAGTTCCAGCAGACTGCCTCGATGGACCTGCGCGCTGCGTGTGTCCACTTCAGCCATCACCAGCGGCCACCGGGGCAGGTTGCCCTCAGGGTTCTTTTCGGTCAGGTTGCCGAACCAGAACACCCTGCCGCTCGAGTGCCGGAACAGGGTGGACATGGCGGAAGGGGAGAAGAAGGGCGTGCCGTCGTCGAAGGCGAAGGGTTCGGGCCTGGACCATGTCCGGCCGCCGTCGTCGGAGAGGGCGAACCATTTATGTCCCGGCATGCGGTTGCCCGACCGGTCCTTGGCATCGTTGCTGCCGCGCATGACGAGGAGGATGCGTCCGTCGGGCAGTTCAGCGAGGGTGGGTTCGATCATGCCTCGGCTGGACCGTTTGGGGTCGGCCTGTACGCGGTCTCCCATGGTCCATTGGATGCGATGGTCCTTCCTCCATCGTCCGATGAGGATGATAACGTCGGTATAGGTGTAGCCGCCGCCGGGGTTGGCGAGTTTGCCGTCGGGACCGAGGAGGGTGGCCTGTGCGGGCAGGAGGATCCTTCCCTTGCGGGTGACGATGGGCAGGCAGCCGAGGTCGCCGAGGAAGATGGAGTTCTTTCCGATCTCGATGCCCGGCAGGGGTTTTTTCGGGTCGTCGACGCCCTTGAGCATGATCGGGGTCTCGTGTACCCAGGTGTTGCCTCCGTCGGCCGTCACGCGGTAGCGCAGGTAGTAGGTGCTGAGGGCGATGGGGGGTTCGTTGATGGTCGGGTCCAGGTCGGGCACGTCGAGGGCGTTGACGATGGTCAGGAGCCGGCCGGTGCGCGGGTCGAGGACGGATGTCACGGGGTTGCGCCGGTAGCCCTTGGGGAGGCCGGTGGTGAAGTCGGGCGTCATGGGCAGGAAGCGCCAGTTGCGTCCGTTGTCCTCCGAAAGGCTGTCGCCCGACCGCATGCGGAGGCCGGTGGCGTCGAGGTAGACACCCGATGCGCCGGAGCCGGAGCCGAAGATGGTGGCGTGGAGGGCCGGCATGGCTGCCGAGAGGTTGCGGGAGACGATGCGGGCCTTGGGGGGCGCTTGCGCGCAGACACCGGAGGCGAAGGCCAGGGCCAGGAATGCCATGGCGCTGGGCATCAGGGGGGCTTTCCGTACAGGGGTCATGTTCGTTGGTTTTTTCGGGATGCCATGCGGATGCGGTCGACCTCCCATCCCGGTGCGGCCACCGGATGGGTCGGGCTTCCCACCCGGATGTAATTGAAGGCCTTGGTATCCTTTGCGGCCGGCGATGTGGGCGAGGGCAACCTATGGCCATCGACCCGCAGGCGGAACGCCGACCGCGGCAGGTCCCAGGAGAGCCGTACCCGGTGCGGGCCCGGCCTGAGGGATTCCGCCGCCAGGCACACGGTCAACGGGCTTCGCCCGCCCGCCAAGCTGTCGCCGGCGATGGAGAAGTGGTCGGTCAGCGAGAGCTGCAGGTCACCGGCGGAGCTGCCTTTGACGAGTCTCAGGCTTATGGCGCCCTTTTCCGACATCGGGAAGCCGAGTACAAAGGCCGAACCATCGGCTCCATGGCTGGTGCGCCTCGAGCGGCCTTGCCTGTCGGGGTCCCGCATCCGTCGCTGCTGGAGCCACCGGGTATGGAACACCTGTATGCGGGCATGTTCGCCTTGTCCGGAGACGAACACGATCCTGCCTTTCCTGGTTTCCGCCGCCGAGGGGTAGGCCGTGCCCCTGTCGCCGCGGGCATGGGTCGGAAGTTTCCGGCTCACCATCACCTCGCGCCAGCCGCCCCAGTGCAGGCCCTCGTCGGATGAGACCATCGCATGCAGCACCTCCCTTCCTCCGTTGGCATAGCTCCTGGGGTCGTCATGGCGCTGGCAGCTGTTGACGAACAGCAGGATGCCCCCGTCCCGCAGGCGGAGCAGCCCGGCCGGCGAGTCAGACGAGATGAAGGGGCTGGGCTCGGGCTCCGACCAGTGTACCCCCCCATCGGAGGAGTACGACGCGTAGAGTCTGCCCTTGTTGGTCCGGATCAGCATCCACAGGCGGCCGTCTTCGAGTTCGATGGCAACGGGCTCGACGGCTCCGTAGCGGCTGACCTGGTCGGGGTCTACCTGGACGCGCAGCCTCGTCTCGGATTTCTTCCAGCTCAACCCCCCGTCGTCGGAGTAGAGGGCCAGCGATGCAAAGAGTCCGAAGTCGGGACTGCCTGGCGGGGGCTTTTGTGCCCTGCCCGTATCCGCCTCGTACATCGGGATGAGCAGCCTTCCGCTGCGCAGTTGGATGAAGCTGCGCACCGAGCCGACGTAGCCGTCGAAGATCTTCACCGGTGCCGACCATGGTCCGCCGGCGGGTTGCCGGGCATGCCATAGGTCCAGGTGCCGCCCCCTGTAGCCCAAGGGCCCCTTGCCGTAGATGTGGAAGACGGCGTGGAGCGCCCCTTCGTCATCGAGCAGGAACTGGTTGGCGTAATAGGCTTCGCCCGGCAGTGCGAACTCTTCCCGGGATGCACTCCAGGTAAGGCCCGCGTCGTGGCTCGTGGACGACATCATCCGTCGGTTCGTGCCCGGCCTGTCGATGTGGAAGATGCGCAGCGTGCCATCCGCCAGGCGGACGATGGTGGACTCGTTGGTGGGGGCGTTGCCGATGGCCACAGGTGCGCCCCTCCGGACGTAACCGCGGGTCTTGCCGGACAGTGCCTTCCCCGGGGGGGGCGGAGCGTGTGGCGGCTGTGCCCATGCGGCGCCGATGGCGAATGGCAGGGCCCCGGCAGCCGTGACGGCCCATGCGAGCCAACGCCATTTCGACGAGCGAGCCGCCAGCTGGGCTTCGGGATGTAGGCCCTTCGCGATCATCTACCTGCCAGATCACTTTCCCGGAAGGCCAGGCGCAGCTCGCCGAACATGGTGGTGACCCATATCTCGCCGGGGTTCCTTTCGATGACATACGGGTACGTCACCTGTGTGCGCGGCCGGGTGACCTTGGCGATGACGACGGGGTCGCTCCAGTTGCGTCCGTCGTCGTCGGAGAAGCTCACGGAGAGTTCTTCGCGGTGGTTGCTCTGGAAGACTTCCGCCCAGTTGCGGTCGCCCCCGCGCAGCGGGTAGCTGGTCTTTCCCTGCGGCATGGCCTGGTTCCAGACGAGGATGAGCCTTCCGCTCCCGAGCCGCTTGAACATGGCGGGGGCGGAGCTGGCGGTCATGGGGGTGGAGCGGAAGCGGTCCCAGGTGAGGCCCTTGTCGTTGGACCGTGTTTCCCAGAGCGAACCCCAGTTGGTGCGCATGTACATGAGGAGGCTGCCGTCCCGCATTTCCTCGAGGGTGGACTCGGTGACGCCGGCGTGGTGGCCGACGCCGCCGAGGTCGATGATGTTGCTGCGTTTCCAGTTCTTTCCTTCGTCTGCACTGGTGTACGTGAGGACGGTGTGGTGGCCGGGGTTGTGGCGCATCATCATGGTGGTGAAGACGACATGTCCGTCCCTGGTCTCGATGATGTCGCGGATGGCGCCGGTCCAGTCGCGGTGCATGAGCTGGGGTTCCTGCCAGGTGCGGCCGCCGTCGGTGCTGCGGACGACGTAGGTGGGAAGGACGGCGCCGGGCATGTCGTGGGTGTCGTTGTTCCAGTTGAAGGCCGAGCGTTCCTTCTCGTTCATGAAGGCGAGGATGAGGGTGCCCTTTCGGGTGCGGATGAGGGCGCGTTCGACGCGGATCGCGTATTTCGAGGTGTCCTTGAAGATGGGGAACGCCGTCCATGTCTTTCCTTCGTCGCGGCTCAGGTAGCAATTCGTCGTGTCGACGGTGAGGAGGGCGCCGTCGGGCATGTTGACGAAGGGGCCCATGCGGAGGCCGGCGAGTTCGCGGCTGGCGGGATGTATCCAGATGGCGTTGCTGGTGAACTTGCCGGTGCGGGTGTCGATGGTGTCCTTGGGGGGAGCCTCAGTGCGGAGGCGGCTGGCGGCAGGTTCCGTGGCGGAGAGCAGGAGGGGTATCGAGATCCCCGCCAGCAGGTTCAGGATGGCGATCTGTCGTGTCATGGCAATCGGTTGGGGGTGATGGTTATGGACTATCCGAAGGTCGTCAGGAGGGTGTGTTGAAGGGGGGTGTGGTCATCTGGGGGCGATGTCCTTTTCGAGGAAGGACAGTCGGAGCCCACCGAACATGGTGGTGACCCAGATCTCACCCGGATTCCTTTCGAGGAAGTAGGGGTAGGAGACCTGGCTGTTGGGCTGTGTGACCTTGGCGATGACGACGGGGTCGCTCCAATGGCGGCCATCGTCGTCCGAGAAGCTGACGGAGAGTTCTTCGCGGTGGTTGCTTTGGAAGACCTCCGACCATTCCCTGTCACCACCGCGCAGCGGGTAGCTGGTCTTTCCCTGCGGCATGGACTGGTTCCAGAGCAGGATGAGCCTTCCGCTATGGAGGCGCTTGAACATGGCGGGCGCGGAGCTGGCCATGACGGGTGTGGAGCGGAAGTCCGTCCAGGTCCGTCCCTTGTCCTGGGAGCGTGTCTCCCAGAGGGAACCCCAGTTGGTCCGCATGTACATGAGCAGGCTTCCATCCCGCATCTGTTCGAGGGTGGACTCGGTGACGCCGGAATGGTGACCGATGCCGCCGAGGTCGATGATGTTGCTTCGGGTCCATGACCGGCCCTCGTCGGCGCTGGTGTAGGTGAGGACGGAGTTCCTGCCGGGATTCGACAGCAGCATCATGCTGGTGAAGACGACATGTCCGTCATCTGTCTGGATGATATCACGAACGGCACCGGTCCAGTCGCGGTGCATGAGTTGGGGCTCCTGCCAGGTCCTGCCGTCGTCGTGGCTTCTGACGACGTAGGTGGGCAGTACGGCGCCGGGTGCGTCGTGGGTCTGGCTGTTCCAGGACCGTCGATGTTCTTTTTCGTTCATGAAGGCGAGGATGAGGGTGCCCTTGCGGGTGCGGATGAGGGCTCTCTCCATGCGGATGAGGAATCTGGCCGTGTCCTTGAAGATGGGGAAGGCTTTCCAGGTACGGCCATCATCGGTGCTGACCAGGCATCGGGTGCTGTCGATGGTGAGGACGGACCTGTCGGGCATGTTGACGAAGGGTCCCATGCGGAGTCCGGCGCGTTCGCGGCAGGCGGGGTGTATCCAGATGCCGTTGGAGGTCTTTCGGCCTAAGCGGGTGTCGATGGTGTCCTTGTAGCGTGGAGCGGCTGCGGTCGATCGGGCGGGCATCGTCAGCAGGGGCATCAGCAGGGCGTACCTGAGGATGGCCTTCAGCCGGGTCGGGGCTTGTGGATGGGTCATGGTTGGCGGCCTTGTTGCCTGAGGATGTGTTGGCGGATGGCGGAAGCGACGAGGGCATGGCCGGTGTCGTTGGGGTGCATGCCGTCGAGCAGGAGGCTGTCGAGGGGTTGGCCGGTGCGGCGGGCTTCGTGTCGGAAGAGCGGGTATTTGTCGGTCCAGAGGGCGCCGGTGCGTCTGGCCAGGCGGCGTGCGGCTTTCCGATAGCGGTCGAGTCGTTTCTTCCGAAAGCCTTCGTAGCGCTTGCCGAGGGGGTTGGGCCCGAGGATGAGGGTCGTTCCCCCGATGGAGTCCATGGATCGCACGAAGGCGGTGAGGCATTCCCGGAATCGGGGGAGGGGTATGCGGGATGGGGTGCCCCTTCCCTTGTCCTGCCAGGCGTCGTTGATCCCGAAGGATACGACCAGCCAGTCGGGCTGCCTGGCGACGACTTCGGAACGGAACCGGTCGGATCCGTGGGCGATGCGGTGGAAGGCGTTGTCGGACAGGCTTCCGGCGTGGCTGCCGCCTTTGCCGGCGTTATGGACGCGGGCGGGCATGCCTTCGGCCCGCAGCAGGGTCTGTAGCCGTTCGGGGTAGGGTTCGCGGAGGTTGCGGCGGGGTGCGGTGGTGGAATTGCCCAGGCAGACGAGGGTGAGGCTGTCGCGCAGGGTGGCTCCCGGGTGCGGGGAGGGTGGGGCCGTCCAGGAGGAGACCATCAGGCCGAAGGCGGCTGCGACCGGGAGGGCGGTGTTCATGTGCGCCAGTTGTGCATGAAGGGTGCCGTGGCATGCGGGGCGTCGATGACGCCCATCCGGGCCAGCCGGTCCTTGATGTTGAAGACCCAGTTGCGGGGCAGGTCGGGCAGGAGCATCTGGGTCATGCCTGTCCAGAATTCGGCCTGGAGTCGCATGGCCGTGTCGATGTCGCGCCGCATGCCGGCATCGCAGAGTCGTTTGAGCAGTCCGACGAAGCAGACGCCACCGCCGGTGACGATGCCGTCGCAGCCGAGGAGTAGGGAGGCGTCGTAGACGGATTCATCGCCCTGCATGATGGTGCCGGGCCGGGAAGCGCGGTCCGGGTATCGACGCAGGAGTTCGGAGAAGGCGCCGAACTGGCAGGCCGAGTCCTTGATGCCGCTGACGGCGGGGAGGTTGAGGATGCGGTCGATGGTGTCTGTGGAGACGGGGTTGCCGGTGGAGCCGGGGGCGTTGTAGAAGATGATGGGGAGGTCGGTCGCTTCGGCGGTGCGGGCGACATGGGTGACAATGCTTTCCGGGTCGGGGAAGCGGTAGTAGAAGGGCGAGGTGCAGACGAGGTGGTCGGCTCCCAGCCGGGCCGCGCGCCGGGCGAGGTCGAGGGTTCGACGGGTGGACGCGCCGGAGACGGTGACCAGGAGGGGCAGCCGGCCTGCCAGGTGTTCGGCGGCGACTTCCATGACCGCTTCGCGCACCTCCTCGGTCAGGGCCACGCCTTCGCCCATGGTGCCGAGGATCATCAGGCCGTCGGCCCCTTCCCCGATGCAATGGTCGATCAGCCTGCGGAAGGATGCCGCGTCAAGGTCCTCGTTTGCCAGGAGGGGGGTCGGCATCGCGATGACGACGCCACTGAGTCTGCCGGTCGGTTGGTTCATGCCCAAGGGTTTGGTGGGGGTCGAACACCAAGTTAGGGCATATGTCCGACATATGTATGAAAAAATGGGGGGTCAGATTTTTTCGAGGAAATACCAGAGGTGGCTTTCCATTTTGTTGCGGAAGCCGGCGGGGTTTCCGGTACGGAGTTCCTGGATGAGGTCCTGATGGGTGGCGCGGTCGCTGGGGGGTGGGTGGTCTGTGCGTGAGGCGTGGACCTTGTCGACGAAGTCGAAGATGGGGATGAGCATGTTCTGGAAGCGGATGATGGTGTCGTTGCCGGACATGCGGTAGAGGTGTGCGTGGAATTCGACGTCGAGGCGGAGGCGTTCGATGCGGTCCTCGCTGCGGTCTTCACGGTCGGCGAGTTCCTGTAGTCGGAGGATGTCGGCGGGGGTTTTGCGGAGAAAGAGGAAGTGTGCCAGGCCTATCTCGATGACGAGGCGCATCTCGAAGATGTCGCGCATGGTCTCGGGGTCGAGGAGTTTGGGGTCGAGGAGGCGTTGAAGGTTGCCCAGCACGTCGGGCCGGGTGAGGGTCATGCCGCGGTTCTTGCGGGTCTCGATGATGCCGAGGGTGCGAAAGCGGGAGAGGGCTTCCCGCACGGCGGTGCGGCTTACGCCAAGGGCCTTGGCGATCTCCACCTCCTTGGGAAGGGCGTCGCCGGGGCTGAAATGGCCCTCCTTGAGGTATTCCTCCAATCGGTTCTCGATCTTGTCGACCTGGGAGAGGTGTTCGATCGGTTTGAGGCGGGTCAGCGGCATAGGTTTTGGAAGGGTATGCAAGGGTAGTGCATGATAAATGTCCGTGTAAAATTTTTTTTATAAAAAGTTGTTTGTATTCAACAAATCCGTAAAATTGTCATATGTACGACATATTGAAATGTTCACATTCACAAACCATCCAATCATGAGAAAGGTATTGTTCATCTTGATGTGGGCCTTGTCGTGGGCGGGGCTGGCGACGGCGCAGACGGGCAAGGTCGGCGGCCGGGTGACGGCGGAGGACGGCTCGCCGTTGTCCGGGGCCAGCGTGGTCGTCAAGGGCGGCACATCGGGGGTGCAGTCGGGTACGGACGGCACGTTCAGCATCAGCGCCGGTCCGCGGGACGTGCTGGTGGTGTCGGCCGTGGGCTATGAGGCCCGCGAGGTGCCGGTCGGGTCGGCGGTTTCCCTGGAGGTCGTCCTGAAGGCCGACAATGCCCGACTCAACGAGGTGGTGGTGGTGGGCTACGGCACGCAGTCGCGCCGCAACGTGACCAGCGCCATCTCCAAGTTGGACGGCGAGGTCCTGGCGTCGACGCCGCGGGCCAACGTGGGCACGGCCTTGCAGGGCACGGTCTCTGGCCTGCAGGTGGTGAATGCCACGGGCAGTCCCGGTGCCACACCCCTGATCCTGCTGCGGGGCGGTGCCTCGATCAACAACCCCGGTGCGCCGCTGGTCGTCATCGACGGCATCATCCGGCCGTTCAACGACATTGCCGCGCAGGACATCGAGTCGGTCGAGCTGCTGAAGGACGCGGCGGCGACGGCGATCTACGGGGCCCGGGCCAACAACGGGGTCATCCTGATCACCACCAAGCAGGGCAAGGCCGGCACGGCCCAGGTGTCGTACAAGTACACCGTCGGCTTCAACCGCAACCGCGAGGGGTACCAGTTCATGAACGCCCGCGACTACATCTACTACAACCGGCTCGGCAACCTCAACTCGGGCCGTACGCTGGCGCAGGTGGATGCCACGCCCGGCTATGGCCTGCTGACCACGGCGGCCTACCTGGCATCCTTCGACATCAGGCGCTTCTCGCCGAGCACCGCCAACCTCCTGCAGCAGGGCTGGGACACGGTGAGCGACCCCTATGGCGGCGCCCTCATCTTCAAGGACCACAGCGGCGAGGTGGAGAGCGTGCTCTTCCGCAACACCCGGACGGACGACCACTACGTCAATGTCACCGGGGGCAACGACCGCGGCAAGTACTACGCGAGCTTCGACTACTTCGGCGAGGACGGCCTAGTCATCGGCACCAGCTACAAGCGCTATTCGGCCGACCTGAACGGTTCGTACAAGATCCGCCGCAACCTCGAGATGAGCAGCATGGTCAACATGTCCACCTCCTCCCAGTACGGCACCCTGGCCTCCGAGATCAACACGCTCTACCGGACGCGCGCGATCTGGCCGACCTTCAACCCCTGGCTCGACTCGGCCAGGACACGCCCCAACCCCGGCAACTCGAACTCCGACGGCAACCCCGTCTACTGGCTGGGGAAGACCAACCGCCGCAACGAGGTCAACCGCATCACCGCCTCCGCCATCCTGAAGTGGGACCTCACCAAGGACCTCTACATCAAGGCGACGGCCTCGGCCTACCTTTTCGAGAACATCGGCGAGTCGTTCACGAAGGCCACCCAGAACTACATCGGCATCTTCTCGACGCCGCAGGTCTTCAACGTCACGCGTCCGGCCTTCGCCAACTTCTCCAGGGCCTTCCAGACGCAGTACAACGCCTTCGCCAACTACACCAAGACCCTCGGCCGGGCGCACAACATCAACGCCATGCTGGGTGCCGAGTTCTTCGACACCCGCGCCTTCGAGATGCAGGTGTCGGGCACCAACGCCCCCACCGACGAGATCCCGACGGTCAACGCCTCCACCCTCTTCGCGCCCGGCAGCAACTACTCCACCAAGTCGGAGTTCCGCATCGCCTCCGCCTTCGGCCGCCTCAACTACGACTACGACAACCGCTTCCTGCTGTCGCTCGTCTTCCGGCGCGACGGGGTCTCCAGCCTCTCCGAGCAGAACCGCTTCGGGGTCTTCCCCGGCATGAGCGCCGGCTGGAACGTCCACCGCGAGGAATTCTTCAAGAACAGCGGCCTCGGCTCGGTGATCAACACCCTCAAGCCGCGCGTGAGCTACGGCCAGAACGGCAACGTCGCAGGCCTGGGCCGCTACGAAGTGCAGGGCACCTACGGCGCGCAGGCCCTGTACAACAACACGGGCGGCTTCCTGCAGACGACCCTGGCCAACCCCAACCTCCGTTGGGAGCGGAGCAAGACGACTGACATCGGCCTCGACCTGGGCCTCTTCGGGAACCGCGTCACACTCATCTTCGACTACTTCGACCGGGTGACGAGCGACCTGCTCACCAACCTCGCGCTGCCCGACTACACCGGCTTCACCTCCGTTCGCACCAACCTGGGATCCTTCCAGAACAAGGGCTATGAGTTCACCCTCAACGCCAAGCTGCTCGACCTGCCCAACGGGTTCCGCCTCGAAGCGGGCGGCAACGCGACCCGCATCAGCAACCGCATCGTGAAGCTGCCCTTCAACGGCAACGAGTTCAACCGCCAGGGCGGCTTCCAGATCTGGGATCCCGTCGCCGCCAAACTCATCTGGGTGAGCGGCCTGCAGGAGGGCCAGCGGCTCGGCGACATCTTCGCCTTCAAGCAGCTCGGCATCTTCCGCGACAACGCCGAGATCGCCAAGGTGGCCGCCAACCGCTGGGACCAGGTGGCCCTCATCGGCGGGCCCTCCCGCCCGGGCACCAACAAGATCACCCCAGGCGACGTCAACTGGCTCGACGTGGACAAGAACGATACCATCGACTCCCGCGACCAGGTCTTCATCGGCAACATCTTCCCCAAATGGACCGGCGGCTTCAACCTGAACGCGAGTTTCAAGGGCTTCAGCCTCTATACCCGCTTCGACTTCGCCATGGGCCATACGATCTACAACGACCTGTTTGCTCGGACCCTGGGCAACATGCAGGGCACCTTCAACTACTTCGTCGAGAACAAGCAGGCCTGGTCGCCCTCCAATCCGAACGCCGACCTGCCCAAGATCTACTACGCCGACCAGGTCGCACCGCCCCTGGGCAAGAAGAACTACACCCGCATCAACAACGCCAGCGCTTTCCTGAACAGCAATAACTCGCGCATCTACGAGCGGGGCGACTACCTCGCCCTCCGCGAGATCACGCTGTCGTATGACGTCTCCAAGGCGATGCTGGCCCGGACGAAGTTCATCAGCCGCGCCCGCGTCTACGTCAGCGGCTCCAACCTGCACTACTTCACCAAGTACACGGGCCGGACACCCGAGGCGCCCGTCGAGGGCGGCGTGATCACGGGGGTCGACAGGGGCATCTACCCCCTGCCGCGCACCTACGTGTTCGGCGTCGAGGTCTCCTTCTGACCGGATTCGAAACCTTACATCGGAACGTAAAACCAACGTCTCATGAAACTGGCAATCAAGAACCTCCCGATACTCGGCCTGATCCTGCTGCTGGGGGCCTGTTCCAAGCCGCTCGACCTGGCCCCCATCAGCAGTGTGGGCGAAGGCAACTTCTGGCAGACGGGCGACCAGGCGGAGGCCTTCGTGTCCGGCCTGCACGCCCGCTTCCGCACCCATGTGCAGCGCTTCCTGTTCCTCGGCGAGCTCCGTGCCGACATCCACGGCACCGACCCCGGCAACAGCGCCTCCTTCACCGGCGAGTCCACCGCCGGCAACGAGCGCTTCTGGCAGAACACCCTCACCCTCGACGCCCCGGGCGTGGCGGGCTACGGCGGTTTCTACTCGAACATCAACCAGATCAACCTCCTCATCTCGAAGCTCAAGACGAGCACGGTCGTCACCCCCGCCAACCGCAACTACTACCTCGGCATCGCCCACGGCATGCGGGCCTTCTACTACTTCCAGCTCTACATGGCCTGGGGCAAGGTCATCATCACCACCGAGCCCACGCAGGAGTTCGACATCAGCAACCTCGCCAAGGCCGCCTCCTCCGAGGCCGACGTGTTGAAGTTGATCAAGGACGACATCGAGACCTCGCTGTCCAGCTTCGGTCCCGACTATTCTTTCCGCCAGGCGAAGGGGTACTGGTCGAAGGCCGCCAGCCTCATGCTCAAGGCCAACTACCACCTCTGGCTGGCGCACCGGGCCGGTGGCACCGCCGATGCGGGCACGGCCAAGGCGGCCCTCGTCGAGATCCAGACCAACATCCCCTCGCTGGCCCTGCAGTCGAACTTCAACAACGTCTTCGCCAGCACCGCCCGCGGCAACAGCGAGGTCATCCTCGCCAGCCGCCACCTGCTCAACGAGGCGACGCTGCCGTTCATGCAGCACACCCCGCAGAATGCGTTCATCATCAATTATTATGACTCGGCTTCACGACGCCGCTTCGACGCGGTGACCGACAACTGGGGCGGGCCGCTCTTCTTCTCCATGCGGTCGGCCACCTTCCGCCGCTTCAACGACCGCGACAGCCGCAAGCTCGCGACCATCCAGCCCTGCTACCGGCTGACGGGCACGTCCACCTACACCCTCGCCGGCGTCTTCAATGTCAAGTACAAGGGTGAGATCGCGGCCGGCGTGCGCACCCTCACCAACGACTACATCATCTACCGCCATGCCGACCTCCTGCTGATGCTGGCCGAGGCCAAGGTGCTGCTCGGCGAGAACCCCGCAGCAGAGATCAACGCCGTCCGCCAGCGCGCCTTCGGCGCCGCCTACGTGCCGGCCACGGATGCCTTCCCCAACCAGCCCGTCGACGCCAATGCCAAGGACGCCATCCTCGAGGAGCGCTACCTCGAATTCATCATGGAGGGCAAGCGCTGGCTCGACCTGCGGCGCTTCGGCGACAGCTATGTCTTCCGGTTCACCACCATCCCAACCTCCGAGGCCTACAAGGTCCTCTGGCCTGTCGACCGGAACACCCTCACCAACAACAAGCTCCTCGAACAGACGCCGGGCTATCCCAGATTCTAGTTTGGTTTGAATGCGCGTGGCAGCCTGCGGGCTGCCGCGCCACTTTCTTCCATCGCCAACGCCCCGCCATGCACCTGACGCTTCGAGTCCTGCCCCTCATCCTGCCCCTCCTCCTCCCGGCAGCGGGTTCCCCGGCGTTGGCGCAGCCTGCGCCCATGGAGCCGCCGTTCCGCAAGGTGCTGCAACTCCCCCCCGGTCCCGACAACCCGCGCAACAGCGAATGCGCCTTCGTCACCCTGCGCGACGGCGCCATCCTGATGGTCTACAGCCATTTCTACGGCGGCTCGTCGAGCGACTACGGCACGGCCCGCCTCTCTTCGCGCATCTCGCGGGACGGCGGGCGGACCTGGTCTGCGCAGGACAGGGTCGAAGTCCCCAACGAGGGCGGGATGAATGTGATGTCCGTCTCCCTGTTGCGGTTGCAGGACGGCCGCCTCGCCCTCTTCTATGCGCGGAAGAATGCCCGTGCCGACTGCATCCCGATGGTGCGTTATTCCACCGACGAGGCGGTGAGCTGGTCCGAGGCGCGAGCCTGCATCACCGATGTGCCGGGCTACTATGTGCTGAACAACGACCGGGTCGTACAGCTCGCCGGCGGCCGGCTGCTCATGCCCGTGGCGATGCATGAGTCGCCCACCATGCCCTGGCAGGACCGCGGCCGTGTGTTCTGCTACCGGTCGGACGACGGCGGCCTGAGCTGGCAGCGCGGGCCGGAAGTGGCCAACCCCGATTCCGTCATCACCCAGGAGCCCGGCGTCGTCGAGCTCCGCAACGGGCATGTGCTGATGTTCATGCGCACCAATGCGGGGGTGCAGTATGTCTCGCGTTCGAAGGACGGCGGCCTCAGCTGGTCGCCGACCGGCCGCAGCAACATCGTCTCCCCCCTCTCCCCCGCCTCCATCAAGCGCATGCCCGACGGTCGGCGCCTCGTGATGGTCTGGAACCGCAACGACGGCAGCGACCCCGAGATCCGGGGCAAGCGCACGCCGCTGACGATCGCCGTCTCCCGCAACGAGGGCCGCACCTGGAAGCGCGTCACGACACTCGAGGCCGACAAGGACGGGTGGTATTGCTACATCGCCCTGCACTTCACGCCGGAGGGCCGGCTGCTGGCCGGCTATTGTGCCGGCAGCCAGCGCCGGAAGACGCGGCTGGCGCAGACGGACCTGGCCCTGATCGATACCGACCGGCTTCTCCGATGACCCTTTGACACGCGAGACGTGAAGACACCCGTCACCATCGATTCCGGTCACGCCGGCCCGTCCCTGCTCATCACCGCCGGTGTGCATGGCGACGAGTACGAGCCGTTGATGGCGGTCTTCCGTCTGGAGGCGATGCTTGCCGGACTGTTGTCGCGCGGGCGGGTCATCCTCGTGCCGGGCGTCAACGAGACGGCCGTGGCCGCGCACTTGCGATGCGGTGCCGACGGGCTCGACCTAGCGCGGACCTGTCCGGGCCATCCGGCCGGCACCCCTACGCAGGTCGACGCCCACCGCGTCAGCGAGTTGATCCGGGCCGCCGATGCGCTGGTCGACCTCCACACGGGCGGCCGCCTCTTCGACATCCACCCCATGGCCGGCTACATGGTCCATCCCGACCCCCGGTTGCTGGACGCCCAACGGGCGATGGCACGGGCCTTCGGCCTCCCGCTGCTATGGGGCACGGACCCTGCGCCCGATGGCCGGACGCTGTCCGTCGCCCGCGACGCCGGCATCCCTTCGATCTATGTCGAATACGGCGGCGGGTCCTCTGTGCGGCCCGCCATCGCGGATGCCTATGTGGAGGGATGCCTGAACGTCCTGTCGCATCTGGGCATGCTCCGGGAGCCCCGGCCCATGGCGGTCCTTCCCGACCACTGGATCGAGGATGCGGAGCCGAACAAGGGGCACCTCCAGTCGAAGATGCCCTCTCCCTGCGACGGCGTCTTCGTGCCCGCCGCAACGCTCGGCGCTGCCATCGGCAGGGGCGATGCCTGGGGGGAGGTGATCGACATGCCGACCGGCCGGCGGACGGCCGTGTTCGCCGAGGATACGGGCCTGGTGCTCTTCCTGCGGGCCGAGGCGGTCGTCCGGAAGGGCGATTCCCTGGGCGGCATCTGCGCCAACAACGACAACACCATCCATCGGCCGGTATGAACACCAGGACAGTCATCCTCACCGGTGCGGCCGGCGGCATCGGCCGGGCCGTGGCACACCGGTTCGCGGCGGAAGGCTGTCGGCTCTCGCTGGTGGACATGCAGGGTCCGTCGCTGGCGGCGTTGTCGGGCGAGTTGTCCGACCGTTATGGGGCGGACTGCCTGAACCTGCCCGGCGACCTGGCCGACGCCGACTTCCTGGCGCACGTCGCCGCGGCCACCGAAGCCCGTTTCGGGCGCATCGACGTGCTGGTGAGCAATGCCGCGTGGCGCAGTCTGGAGAGCCTCCGCCATATCGGCATCGACGCCTGGCGGCGCACCCTCGACGTGTGCCTCACGGCGCCGGCCTTCCTGGGTCGCCATGCCGCCGAGGTGATGGCGCGTACCGGCACGGGTGGCGTCATCGTCAACGTGTCCAGCATGATGTCCGACCGGCCGGCCGGCAACAGTCCGGCCTATATCGCCGCCAAGGCCGGCCTCGAGGGCCTCACGCGGGAGATGGCCGTCACCTACGGTCGCGGCGGCATCCGTGTCGTCTGCGTAAGGCCCGGCTTCATCGACACGGGGCTGAGCCGCGATTACGAGACCGATGCCACGGCCCGCGGGCTGGCCGACCGCCTCGGCGGCTACCTCACCGAGGCGACGCCGCTCACGGGCCCCGGCCGTCCGGAGGACGTCGCCGAGGCGATCGCCTGGCTCGCCTCACCCGCCGCCGCCTTCATCACCGGCACCTGCCTCACGGTCGACGGCGGCTTCACCCACAACCTCAACAGCTATCCCCTCAAGCACCTGCAGTTCCCCGATGAGTACTAGCCTCTGGACATACGAGCCCTACCTGGTGCCAGTGGCGCCGGCCTCCCGTGTCACGCTGGGCGAGGGCCATACGCCGCTGGTGCCGTCCCGGCACATCGGTCCCGCCCTGGGGCTTGACGGGCTGTACTTCAAGCTCGAGAACCTGAACCCGACGGGTTCTTACAAGGACCGTTTCGCCGCCGCCTTCATCGGCATCATGCGGCAGCGGGGGCAGCGGTTGTGCATCGCCACGTCCAGCGGCAACACGGGCGCCGCCCTCGCGGCCTACTGTGCCGCGGCGGGCATCCGCTGCGTGCTGGCCATCGTCGACGGGGCGCCCCTGCCCAAGGTGCGTCAGATGCAGCTCTACGGGGCTGAGACCATCTCGGTGGCGGGCTTCGGCCGCGACAGCGCCGTCACGGACGCCGTCTTCCGTGAGCTGGCGCGCATCGCCCGCCGGCTCGACGCGCCCCTGCCGGTAAGCGCCTACGCCTTCTGTCCCGAGGGGATGCAGGGCGTGCAGACCGTCATGTACGAACTCTTCGACGAGGGGGCGCCCGACCATGTCTTCTCGCCCGCCGGCGGCGGCGGCCTGACCCTCGCGATGGCCTATGGGGCGCAGCTATACCCCCTGCCTCGCGATGCCAAGGCCCCCCCCCGGGTGCATTGCGTCCAGCCCGAAGGCAATGACACCATCGCCTCCGCCCTCCGGTCGGGTGCCCGCGGCGGCACCGCCATCCCGAAGGCCACGACCTCGGTGAGCGGCCTCCAGGTGCCCAACCTGCTGGATGCCGACGAGGTGGTGCGGCAATGCCGCATCCTGGGCGGTACCGGCCATGTCGTGACCGACGCAGAGGTCTTCGACATGCAACGGCGCATGGCACAGGCCGAAGGCATCTTCTGCGAGCCGGCCGGCGCCGTGGCCCTGGCCGGCCTCGCCAAGGCGGTCGCCCGCGGCGAGGTGCTGCCGGGCGAGAAGGCCGTCTGCCTGGTGACGGGCAGCGGATTCAAGGACATGTCCAGCGTCGAACGGCACTTCGGGCTGCCGGAGATGCCGACACTGGACCTGCGCGACATGGAAGGATACATCGCCGGGTAACGGCAGGATCAAATCTGAACTATGAACGAAAAGGTGGCATTCAAGGGACTGTGGCCGGCGCTCTTCACGCCGGTGAAGGACGACGGGAAGGTCAACGAACGCGAGATGGAGCGGCTCATCGAGCTGGTCGTGGCCCAGCGCCTCGACGGCATCTACCTGCTGGGTTCCACGGGGCAGGGCTTCCTTTACAGCGAGGCCGAACGGATGCGGATCGCGGAGATGTCGCTGGCTGTCGCCGGCGGTCGCATCCCCGTCATCGTGCACGTCGGGGCGCTGAGCACGGAGGAGGCGGTACGGCTCGCCCGCCATGCGGAACAGCACGGGGCCGACGGCATCTCCTCGGTGGGCCCCATCTACTACGCGGCATCGCCCGAGATGGGGCTGACGCACTACCGGGCCATCGCCGAGGCCGTCACGCTCCCCTTCTTCCCCTACCAGATCGGGAACACGCCCATGACGGAGTCCATGATCCGTGAACTCAGGAAGATCCCCAACCTGAAGGGGCTCAAGCTGACGACGCTGAACATGCTCGACATCAGCGCCATCCATATCAGCTCCGAACGCAGCTGGGTGCTCTTCAGCGGGGCCGACGAGCTCTTCTGCCATGCGGCGGTCTGCGGGACGGCCGGCGCCATCGGCTCCACCTACAACCTCTTCGGGCCCGTCTGCCAGCAGGTACGGAAGGCCTTCGTGGCCGGCGACGTGCAGCTCGGCATCGAGTTCATGTACGCCTTCCAGCGCCTCATCCTCGAGATCCTGCCCTGCATATGGACCTTCTACCGGCGCGGCATGCTCCTGAAGTACGGCATCGACATCGGCCGGGCCAAGGCACCCCTGCTGTCGCCGGACCTCTCCTGGTCGGATGCGGAGCTGGAGCGCCGCATCCGCGAGATCGACGCCTTCATGCCCCATTGACAACCCCAACATCACCGCAACATGGCATCCATCCAGGTCATCCGGGGCGAGGGCGTCCCCACCAGCCACCTGCCCTTTTCGCCGGCCATCCGGGCGGGCGACTACCTCTTCATCTCCGGCCAGGCCTCCGTCGACGACAAGGGCGCCATCGTCAGCGGCAGCTTCGAGGAGGAGTGCCGCCGTTCCTTCGAGAACCTCGGCCGCATCCTCCAAGGGGCCGGCCTCGGCTTCGGCGACGTCGTACAGGTCCGCAACTACGTCGGGCATCAGGACGACCTCGCCGCCTTCAACCGCATCTACCGCGACTATTTCAGCGAGCCCTTCCCGGCCCGCACGACCATCGTCAACTGCCTGGGCACCCTCCTCAGGTTCGAAGTCGAAGCCATCGCATACATGCCGCAATGACGGAGCTGCGTGTCGCCCTGATGGGGATCGTCCACGAGTCCAACACCTTCGTGGCGGAGCGGACCGGCCTCGGTCATTTCCGCACCGGGCATTGGCATTTCGGTGCGGATGTCGTCCTTCACTACCGCGACGCCTTCCATGAGGTCGGCGGGATGATCGAAGCGATGGACGAAGCCGGCATCCGCCTGCTGCCTGTCATGTATGCCGAGGCGACGCCCGGCGGCACCGTGTCGTCGGAGGCCTTCGAAGCGCTGTGCACGTCGATGTTCGAAGCACTCGCCCCGCTCCTGCCTGTCGACGGATGCCTGGTCGTGCCGCATGGCGCCGGCGTCTGCGCGTCGTTCCCCGACATGGACGGCGAGTGGCTCACCCGGCTGCGCGCCCTCGTGGGGCCGCATCTGCCCATCATCGGGACCCTCGACCCGCACGCCAATGTCAGCGACCGCATGGTCGCCGCCACCGATGCCCTGGTGGCCTATCGTACCAATCCCCATGTCGACCAGCGTCAGGTGGGGCTGGAGGCGGGTCGCCTCCTGGCGGCGACACTGCAAGGCCGTGCAAGGCCCCTGCAGCGGCATCTCCGGCTTCCCTTCGCCATCAGCATCGAGCAGCAGCGCAGCGACCGGGAGCCCTGCCTCGGTCTCCTCAAGGCGCTCTCCGCATCCGCCGCCCCGCATATCCTCTCCACAAGCCTGATCCTCGGCTTCCCCTACGCCGATGTGGAGGAGATGGGCGCCTCGCTCATCGCCATCTCGGACGGCGATGAGGCGGCCGCGGACGAACTGCTGCGGTCGGTCTCGGCCATGGCAAGGGCCAGGCTCGCGGAGTTCGACGGAGAGAAGAAGGGGATGTCGGAATGGATCGGAAGGATGGGCGAGGCAAAGTCTCCCGTGCTATTGCTCGACATGGGCGACAACGTCGGTGGCGGATCCCCCGGAGACAGTACACATCTCCTCGACCATCTCGACGATGCGGGCGTGAAGGGTGCTTTCGTATGCATCCACGACCCCGCCGCCGTCGCGATCGCGGCACAACAGGCTTCCGATGGAACCTTCGCCCTTCGCTTCGGTCGCGACCCCGTCGACGGACATGCCCGCGAGCGGATGGTTCGAAAGGTCTTTTCGGGCGATGGCGTCTTCACCGAGGACAAGCCCCGCCATGGCGGACAGACGCGCTTCGACATGGGCGCCATCGCCATCGTCGAGACGGGACAGGGGCAGACGGTCATGCTCACCACCTTGCGCACGGCCCCCTTCAGCCTGCGTCAGCTGACGGCTTTCGGCCTCGACCCGACCCGGTTCAACTGCATCGTCGCCAAGGGCGTCAATGCGCCCATCGCAGCCTATCGCGAGGTGTGCCCCACCATCTGGCAGGTCGATACGCCGGGCGTGACGCAGGCCGACATGACGCGCTTCGACTTCAGGCATCGCAGGCGGCCGCTCTTTCCCTTCGAAGTGCCGATGACGGTGGCCGCAACCGTCGTGGCAGCGCGGCGGCTCGTCCGGCTGGCCTCACTTGACCATTACACGGAGGGCCCTGCACTCGATGCATCGGGTAATATTCATTTCACCACGCTCACGGGTGGCGGCATCATGCGCCTCACGCCGGACGGCCTGCTGTCCGAATGGGCGCGGGTGGACTGTCCCAACGGCCAGCTCATCCTGCCCGACGGCGACCACCTCGTCTGCGACAGCCGAGCCGGCCGAGTGGTTCGGATATCCTCCGACGGACGTTCCGTCTCCCAGGCCTCTTCGGAGGAGCATCATGCGGGGCACTCGCTGGTGCCCAACGACCTGGTGATGGATGCCCGCGGGTACCTGTATTTCACAGACTCGGTACGTCATGTCGGCTGCATCTGCTGTGTCGGGCCCGACGGACGCCAGTGGCATGTCGCGGATGGCCTCGACTATCCCAACGGCATTGCGCTCTCGCACGACGGTCGGTGGCTCTACGTGGCGGAGAGCCATCGCAACCGCATCCTGCGCTTCCGGCTGCGTTCGCCGGGTGTTGCGGAGGGCGGATGCGAGGTCTTCGCCGACCTTCCCACCCATCCCGGCGGCGACCCCGTCGGCAACCTGCCCGACGGCATCGCCTTCAATGCGGCGGGGCAGCTGGCGGTGGCGCATTACGGCATGCAGCGCGTGCAGCTCCTCTCGCCGGAGGGAAGCCTGATCGGGTCATTCGACTCGGGCATGCCGTGCACCAGCAACGTCTGTTTCACGGACGAGACGACGATCGTGGTGACGGGCGGCCATGGCGAGCCCGGGCCGGGCGCCGTCTTCCTGCTTCGGATCCCCTGACGGAAAAAAAATATAAATATGAGGAGGGTTGCAGGCTGGCTGTTCACGGGGATGCTCTTGGCTTTGCCGTTGGCCCCGAAGGGGCAACGGATGCCCCGTTTCGATTCCTTCCCTGCACTGCCCGACGCGGAGGGCATGGCGGGCATGTTCGCTGGGGCGAGCCATGGCAGCCTCTTCTGCATGGGCGGGGCGAACTTCCCCGGGAAGAAGCCCTGGGAGGGAGGCAGGAAAGTATGGTATGCCGACATCTTCCGGTACGACGGCAGGGTCTGGCATCGGATGGCGGAGCGGCTGCCGGCACCGCTCGCCTATGGCGTGGCCGTCGACTACAGGGACGAGGTGATCCTCGTCGGCGGCAACGACGAGTCGGCCTTCCATGCCGAGGTGCGGGGCTTCCGCTGGGTGGACGGCCGGCTGGCATGGAGGTCGTTACCCCCGTTGCCGGTTCCGCTGGCCAGCATGGCCGGTACGCGGGTGGGTTCGCTCGTCATCGTGGCGGGTGGCAACAGCGGCTTCACCGAGCCGCCGCTGCGCAGCTGCTATGCCCTCGACCTCGATGAACTGCAGGCGGGGTGGTTCCGGCTGCCCGACATCCCGGGGCTCGCCCGTTCGCAGCCCGTGGCGGGCGCCTGCGACGGGGCCTTCTACCTCTTCAGCGGCGAGGCGCCGGGTGTCGATGCGACGGGTCGGAAGTTCCGCGACCTGCAGCGTGACGCCTGGCGGCTGCGCCCGGTGAAGTCGGCCGGCCGGTGGACGGGTGTGTGGGAGCGACTGCCCGACATGCCCAAGGCGGCCTCGGCCTCTGCCAACCCCGTGCCGGTGCGCAAGGGCGTCTTCGTCTTCTGGGGCGGTGTCGACGGCGAGATCGCGGGACATCCCGACCCGGCCACGCATCCCGGCATCGGTCGGAAGGTGATGCTCTACGATGCCCGTCGGGCGGCATGGGCCTTCGCCGGAACCGTGGAGGGGCTCGATGCGCGGGTGACGCTGCCCTCGGTGCCCTGGAAGCGGGGGTGGGTATATGTCAGCGGCGAGGTGCGTCCCGGCGTCAGGACGCCCCGCAACGTCCTGATGCGGTGAGGTGATGCGACACACAACACGAGAAAACATGAAAACCGGGAATGCCGCATCGATGTCGAAGGCCTGGCTGGCGGTGGGCCTGCTGTTCGTGGTGGCCGTGCTGAACTACCTCGACCGGTCGATGATCACCACGATGCGGGTGTCCGTACTGAAGGAGATCCCCATGTCGGAGGCCCAGTTCGGGCTGCTGACGTCGGCGTTCCTCTGGGTCTACGGGCTGTTGAGTCCTGTCGCGGGCTATCTGGCCGACCGTTACGACCGGAAGAAGGTGATCCTGTGGAGTCTCTTCGTCTGGTCGGCCGTGACCTGGCTCACGTCGAAGGCGCAGACCTTCGACCAGTTGTTGCTGACGCGGGTGTTGATGGGGGTCAGCGAGGCCTTCTATGTGCCGGCGGCCCTGGCGATGATCTCCGAGCACCATGGCAAGGCGACGCGGTCATTGGCGACAGGCCTGCACCAGGCGGGGCTTTTTGCGGGGCAGAGCCTGGGCTTCGTGGGCGGGATGCTTGCCGAATCGCATTCGTGGACCACGGCCTTCGACTGGCTGGGCGTCTTCGGGATGGGCTATGCCCTGCTGCTGATGCTGCTGCTCTCGAATCCGCCACGTGCCGAGGTAGGCCCTGCCGCGGGGGAGGAGCCTCTGGGACTGGGTGGCGGACTTCGGGGGATGTTCGGACAAGCCTCCTTCCGGCGTGCGCTGACCTATTGGAGCCTGATGGGCATCGTCAGCTGGCTGGTGGTGGGTTGGCTGCCGACCTACTACCAGGAGCGCTTCGAGCTCACGCAGACGCAGGCGGGCCTCTTCGCCACGGCCTATCTGTATCCCCTGTCCTTCGCCGGGGTGATCGCCGGCGGCCTGATCGCCGACAGGTGGTCGAAACGCCATCCGCGGGGCCGGATCCTCCTGCCGGTCGTCGGCATGCTCATCGCCGCCCCCTTCGTCTTCGGCGCCACCCTTGCACCGGCCGTGCCGGTGGCCGCGCTGCTCTTCTCCGTCTACGCCTTCACGCGCGCCTTCTGCGATGCCAACATGATGCCCATCCTCTGCATGATCGTGGACGATCGCTACCGGGCCACCGCCTATGGCATCTTCAACCTCACCAGTACCGTCATCGGCGGGTTGGCCATCTATGCCGGAGGGGTGCTGCGCGATGCCCGTATCGACCTGTCGAACATCTACCGCTTCGCGGCCGTCACCATGCTCTTCTGTGCGTGGATGCTCTGGCGCGTGCGGCCCGTCGCCAAGCCCGAAACCGAAAACTGAGACCATGTCGAACCAACGATACGCAAAGTCCGCCGCCCTGCTGCAGCGCGCCTCGCGCGTCATCGCCGGCGGTGTCTCCTCCGAGTTCCGCAAGTACAACCACCCCCACGCCATCTTCTACACGCGTGCGCAGGGCAGCCGCATCTGGGATGCCGACGGCAACGAGTACCTCGACTTCACCCTCAGCCAGGGACCGCTCATCCTAGGGCATTCGCACCCGGAAGTGTTGCAGGCCGTGGCCGACTATTCCGCCACGGGACAGATGTTCGCCGGGCAGCACATCCGCGAGGTCGAGCTGGCCGAGACGCTCTGCCGCCTCATCCCCTCGGCCGAACTGCTGCGCTTCTGCCTCGACGGTTCCGAGGCGGTGCAGACCGCCCTCCGCGTCGCAAGGGCGAAGACGGGCCGCAATCGCTTCCTTCGCTTCGAAGGCCACTATCACGGATGGCTCGACAACGTCGCCTGGGGCCTGTCGGCCCCCTCGCCCGAGGCCATGGGCGACCGCGCCGCCCCCGAGGCCTTCCCCTGGTGCCAGGGCATCTCGCCGAGGTCGCGAGAGGAGTTCATCCTCCTCCCCTGGAACGACCTGGCCCTGGTGCAGCAGACGCTGGAGCGCCACCATCAGGAGATCGCCGCCCTCATCACCGAGCCGGTGATGTGCAACAACGGATGCATACCGCCCAGCGAGGGCTTCCTGCAGGGCCTGCGAACGCTGTGCGACAGGTACGGCATCGCCCTCGTCTTCGACGAGGTCATCACCGGCTTCCGGATGCACCTCGGCGGGGCGCAGGTGCTGTACGGCGTCACGCCCGACCTGTCGGTCTTTGCAAAGGCCATCGGCAGCGGCTATCCGATCAGCGCCGTCGTGGGACGCCGCGAGTGGATGTCGCTCATCGCCGAATCGAAGGTCATCCATGCCGGCACCATGAACGCCGGCCACCCCACCGTCGCCGCCGCCCTGGCGACCCTGCAGGTGCTGGAGCGCGACCGCCCCCACGACCGCATGCGCGCGCTGGGGCACCGCCTCATGGAGGGCCTTCGCGAGGCCGCAGCCGACACGGGGCATGCCCTGCTCGTGCAGGGAACGGGGCCCATGTTCATCACGTCGTTCACGGAGCGCCGGCAGGTGAACGACTTCCGCGAGACGCTTGACGCGGACCGTGGCAGGCTCGGCAGGTTCATCGCCGGCCTCCACGACCGGGGCGTCCGTGTCATCGGCCGGGGCCTCTGGTACATCTCGGCCGCACATACCGAGGCCGACGTGGAGCATGCCGTCCGCATCTCCAGGGAGGTGCTGGACGCGATGCACGGAGCGCCGGGCGGCGAAGCCGGGGACCGCTAACGATCACAAATAACCGAAAAAGACGCCGATGCCGCTCCACACGACGAAGGATGGCGCCCGGAGATGGAGGGCATGCCTGTGCTGGCTGCTCCTGCCGGTGGCGCTCCGCGCCTCAGACACAACGCATGCCGTCGTATTCTCGGCCGGGGAGGCGGGGATACACACCTTCCGCATCCCGGCCATGGTGGCGACGCGGCGAGGCGGGGTACTGGTCTTCGCCGAGGCCCGCAAGGAGGGCATCGGCGATGCCAGCCCCACCGACATGGTGCTGAAAAGAAGCACCGACGGCGGGCGCAGCTGGCGGCCCATGCAGACGCTGGTCAGGGGCAAGGGGACCGATGCCATCATGAACCCCGTAGCCATCGCAGACCCGTCATCCGCCACCATATGGCTGATGTACTGCCTCACCAACCGGAAGGAACGCGGGGAGCACCGCAGCCATTTCCTGATCTCGAGCCGGAACGGCGGCAGGACATGGACAAAGCCCCGCGACATGAGCCCATCGATAAAAGGCTACGACGACACGTTCGTGCCCGGGCCGGGCGTCGGCATACGCACCCGTTCGGGTCGACTGGTGATCCCCGGGTACACCTCCGTGGAGCATCCCGACTTCAAGACCGAAAAGGGGATGCATTCCAGGGTGATCTTCAGCGATGACGGAGGACGGACCTGGGTCATGGGGGATGCCGTATCCATCGACGCCAACGAATGCCAGGTGGCCGAACTGAGCGACGGGCGCCTCATGCTGAACATGCGCCAGGCGATGGGAGAGGCCTGTCGGGCCGTGGCCCTGAGCCGGGACGGAGGCATGCATTGGGACAGGCTCCGCTACGACAGGGCCCTCAACGAACGCCCCTGTCAGGCCAGCCTCCTGCGATACGCACCCGGGGAAGGCACTTCCCGGACCCTGCTCTTCGCCAATCCCGACATCGAAGGGGCGACCTATGCGGAGGACCGTCGTCGGATGACCCTTCGCGTGAGCCTTGACGACGGCACGAGCTGGCCGGTGAAGAAGCTGGTCCATGCCGGCCCGTCCTCCTACTCCGGGATCGTGCGTTTGCCCGACGGGGCCGTGGGAATTGTTTTCGAGGGCGGTGAGCAGCATCGCCGCGAATGGATACGTTTCGTGAGGCTCCCTTGGGACTGGCTTCTTCCCGATGGCGGAGAGCCCATGCCCTGATCGATACAACCTGTCACATCAAACCAACCACCATGCAGAAATCAATGCTGTCCTGTCTGTTGGCACTCACGATCTGCGTGGGTGAAATGCCGGGTGTCCTCGCCCAGCCCAAAGCCGGAAAGGAACTCCTGCTGCGCATCTCCCCGGGCCCCAACAACCCGCGCAACAGCGAGGGCGACTTCATCACCCTCAAGGACGGAAGCGTCCTCTTCGTCTACAGCCGCTACTTCGGCGATTCGGACCATGACAACGGGACGGCCTACCTCGCCGGACGCGTGTCGAAGGACAGGGGCAGGACCTGGTCCGAGGACCGGACGATCGTCGAGCGCGAGGGCCTGCTGAATGTGATGTCCGTCTCGCTGCTGCGCCTGAAGAACGGCGACATCGCCCTCTTCTACCTCAAGAAGAACGCATGGACCGACTGCATACCCTATCTGCGCATCTCGAAGGACGAGGCCAAGACCTGGAGCGAACCCATCCCCTGCATCACCGACAGGAAGGGCTATTTCGTCCTCAACAACGACCGCGTCATCCAGATGAAGGACGGGCGCCTGCTCATGGCCGTGGCCCTACACCAGACGCCGGACGAGAAGGAATGGTCGAATGGCGCGCGGCTCTTCAGCTATTATTCCGACGACAACGGAAGGACATGGGCGTCGAGCGCCATGGTGCCCAACCCGGACAAGGTCGTGCTGCAGGAACCCGGTGTCGTGGAGCTCGCCAACGGAGAGGTCATGATGATCATCCGCGCGAGCCCGGGCACGCAGTACCGCGCGTATTCCCGGAACCGCGGCCTCGACTGGTCACCTGCCGAGCCGGCGGGCATCCCCTCACCCCTTTCCCCCGCCACCATCCAGCGCATCCCGAAGACGGGCGACCTGCTCATGGTATGGAACCGCAACGGCGGTGAGGACCCGAAGATGAAAGGGAAACGCACCCCGCTGACCGTGGCCGTCTCAAAGGACGAGGGCAGGACCTGGCAGCATGTCAAGGACATCGAGACCGACCCCGACGGCTGGTACTGCTACATCGCCATGCATTTCCAGCGCAAGGAGGTGCTGCTGAGCTACTGCGCCGGCAGCCTGTCGGGCAAGTCGGGGCTGAACCACACCAATATTTCGAAACTCGACCTCGACTGGATCTACGACAAGAAAGGAAAATAGGATGCATATGTCCGACCGCAGGAACTTCATCGGGCGCATGCTCGGCCTGTCCGCCCTCGCCACCGGCCCCCTGGCCGCCTCCGGGTCCGCCGCAGCGGGCGCCCCGGGTCCGGCGGAAGACCTCGAACGCATCCGTACCCTGCTCGCCGGGAAGGACCCGCTGAAATGGGTCTTCGTCGGCGACAGCATCACCCACGGTGCCAAGCACACCTTCGGGGCGAGGTCCTATCCCGAGATCTTCGGCGAGCGGGTGCGCTATGAGATGCGCCGGGTGCGCGACGTCGTCATCAACACCGCCATCAGCGGCAACACCTCCGTCGACATCCTCAACGACTACGAATGGCGGGTCCGCCAGTTCCGTCCGGCCGTGGTGTTCATCATGGTCGGCACCAACGACGCCTCCGTGAAGAAGGACATCAGCCCTGTGCGCTACGGGGAGACGCTGCTGTCGCTGGCCCGCCGGATCCGCGGGGAGGCGGCCGTGCCCGTCCTCCAGACCCCCAACCCCATACTGGTCGAAAAGGCCGTCGGCCGGGAACGGCTCGGCGAGTATGTGGACGTCATCCGTGCCGTCGCCGCCGCCGAGGGCGCCATCCTCGTCGACCACTGGACCTTTTGGACGGAGCGGGCCAAGGCCGATATCCTGGAGGTCCACAAGTGGATGAACGACGAGTTACACCCCAACGGTCGCGGTCACGACCAGATGGCGAAGCTGCTCTTCAAGGCCATCGGCATCTTCGACCCCGCCTCGTTCACGGGCCGGGAGCATGCGTTGGAACGCCTGTAGTGAGGTCCTCCACATGCACGACATGGATACTTCCCCGATGACCATCTCACCCCTCACCCTCGGGACGGTGCAGCTGGGGCTCCCGTACGGGCTCCATGCCGGCGGACAGGCTCCTGAGCGGGCCGTCGCCTTCGACATCCTCCGAACCGCCGCCGACTGCGGCATCGACACCCTCGACACGGCCCGCGACTACGGGGTCGCCGAGGATGTGATCGGTGAGGGGCTGGCTTCGATGGCGGAGGGGTTGAGGCCCCGCATCGTCACCAAGTTCCGTATCCCACCGGAGGCGGAAGGCTCCCACCGGGCGATGCGCCGACATGTCCGCGACTCCCTGCACCGGTCACTGCGGTCCCTGCGCCAGTCGCATGTCCATGCCCTGCTCTTCCACCAGGCCATGCATCAGGACCTGACCCCCCTGTTGCCGCCACTCACCGACATCCTGGCGGAACTCCGCGAGGAGGGTCTCGTGGAACATCCCGGATTGTCGGCATACCGACCCGCGGATGTGGGGCCGGTGATCGGCCACCCCGTCCTGACCTGCGTACAGGTGCCGCTGAACATCTTCGACGCCTTCCTGCACCGCGAGGGCTGGTTGGCGCAGATGGCCGATGCCGGTACATGCGTCTTCGCGCGCAGCGTCTTTCTGAAAGGCCTCCTGCTGGCGTCTCCCGACAGGCTGGACGCCGGTCTGGCGGATGCAGTGCCTTACCTGCGTTCCCTGGCAGGGCTGGCGGAGCGGGCGTCCCTGACGGTCGCGGAGCTGGCCTTCTCCTTCGTCCGGCATCTGGAGGGCGTGGGCAGCATCGTCTTCGGGGCCGACAACCCCGGCCAGGTGAGGGAGAATGCACGGCTGCTCGAGGTACCGCCTCTTCCCGCCGGCCTGGTCGGGGAGGCGATCGACCTCTTCAGGGAAGTGCCTGAGCACATCATCGTCCCCGGCCTTTGGAAGGGATGACCGAAAACCGTCCGTCATGCATACATTGGAGATGTTCAGGTTGGAGGGCAGGGTCGCCATCGTCACCGGCGGTGCCGGGCTGTACGGCGTACCCATCAGCCGGGCCCTGGCGGAGGCGGGGGCCACCGTCATCATCGCCTCCCGGGATGCGGACGCCTGTCGGGCTGCTGCGGCAGCCCTGGCCGGCGAGGGATTGTCAGCCGTGGGCATGTCCCTCGACCAGGGCGACGAATCCTCGATCCGGGGTTTTGTGGACCTTGTCATCGCCGAACACGGGCGCATCGACATCCTTGTCAACAACGCCGTCACCCGGCAGGGGATGGCAGACCTCGACCAGCTCACCCGCGAGGGTTGGGAGGAAGCCCAGCGGGTCAATGCGACCGGCCTAGTGCTGGTCACGCAGGCCGTCGTCGCACGGATGCTCGCACAGGGTTCCGGCAACATCATCAACATCGGTTCGATACAGGGTGCCGTCGGGCCACATTTTCCGGTGTACGGCTCGACGGGCATGACGAGCCCGGTCAACTACACCTACGACAAGTGGGCGATGGTGGGCTTCACCAAGTGGGTCGCCAACCGGTATGGGCGGGACGGCATCCGGTGCAACTGCATCAGTCCGGGCGGCTACGGTCCAGGCGTCGCCGAACGCATCGGCGAGAACGAGTTCACCGCCAACTACCGCAGGCTGACGCCCCTGGGCCGTTTCTGCGGGGAGGACGACATCAAGGGCCCCGTCGTCTTCCTGGCCTCCGACGCATCGGCCTATGTCACCGGGCACCAGCTCCTGGTCGACGGCGGATGGACGAGCTGGTGAGTACTGCCGCGGCAGGCCTGTGGGGCTGTCCGAAGGGGACGTGCATGCCCGAGGCCCGATGTTCCGGTTCCGGAGACATCGGGCCTCGGGCATGTGGGGCTGGCGGACCGGTCTGAGGGCGCCTATCCGTTCCTGATCTTCAGGGTCACGCCATATTCGGAGGGGAGTTTCGAGGGGAGCGTGACGACCGTCTTCCCATCGACGGTGCTCCAGGCGAGTTTGTTGCGTGCGCCGAGCATCTCGACCCAGGAGCCGGCTGCGGCCTTCACGGTCGACAGCGACACCGTCTCGCCGGGTTTTGCATGGACGATGGCATAGGTGTGAGCGCCGTCCTTGCTGACGGTGAACCGGACATGTTCGCCTTCCTTGTACTGCTTGCGGGAATGTGTCGCATAGATGGCTTCGCCGTTGATCCGCAGCCAGTCGCCCATGGCCTTGAGCCGCTCCACGCTGGGGCCGGGGATGAGGCCTCCGGCGGTAGGGCCTACGTTGAGCAGGTAGTTGCCGCCCTTGGCGGCGATGTCGACGAGGTTGTTGATGAGGGTCTGTGCCGACTTCCAGTCGTGGTCGTTCGTCTTGAAGCCCCAGGTGTCGTTCATGGTCATGCAGCTCTCCCAGTCGGCGTCGGAGGTGCCTTCCAGGATCTCCTGTTCCGGCGTGCCGAAGTCGCCCGCGGCATCCTTGTATTTGTTCATGCCCTGCATGCCCGACCTGCCCTTGCCGACGCGGTTGTTGATGATGAGGTCGGGCTTGAGGCCCCGGAGGTAGTTGTAGAGGTCCTTGCCCTGTTCCTCGGTCCATTCCGGCACCCATTCGCCATCGAACCAGAGTACGCCTGGGTCGTATTTGGCGATCAGTTCGGCCAGCTGGGGCTTGAGGTAGGTCTCGCGGTAGCGGGCCCAGTCGGGGTTGGGGGTGTTCTGGTGCGGGTATCCCTTCTTGCTCTCGGCGTCGGGCTGGTGCCAGTCCATGATGGAGTGATAGAAGCAGAGCCGCACGCCGGCGGCCTTGCAGGCGTCGGCCAGTTCCTGGAGGATGTCGCGTTTGAAAGGTGCGGCGTCCATGATGTCGTAGTCGGTCACCTTGCTGTCCCACAGGCAGAACCCGTCGTGGTGCTTGGAGGTGATGACGATGTACTTCATGCCGGCATCCTTGGCGATGCGTACCCATTCCTTGGCGTCGAAGGAAGTGGGGTTGAACTGCTTTACATAGGCCTCGTACTCCGGGACGGGGATCTTCCCGTTGTGCATGATCCATTCTCCGACGCCCTTCACCTCCTTGCCGTTGTGGATGCCGGCGGGGACGGCGTAGGCGCCCCAGTGGATGAACATGCCGAAGGTGGCGTCGCGCCACCACGACATGCGTGCGTCGCGGTCGGAGGCGGATTCCTTCGGAAAGTCGGTCTGTGGATGGGCACACGAAAGCATGCAAAAGAGAAGCAGTGTCGATGCGATCCTCATGTCTTACGGTTGTGGCGGGTTGGTGGCCTTGGGCCGATGGATGGGTTGTATGGGCAAATATATGGCAACTTCATCATCCGCATGCCTCCCCTCCGGCCCTGAATAATTTCATCCGGCCGTGGATACTGCAAGTCCGGTTCCTTTCGTTTATGCGCTACGCGGTGTACTTTACCTCATTTCCGGCGTGAGGCCCCCATGCCGTAGGTGAATACAAATTCAACCATGGCCAAGAAGACCCTTGCGATCAACCTGCTGATACTCCTGGTTCTGGACGTCGTTCTGGGGACGTTCTATTCCGCGTCCCTGAAGCCCGACCCCAAGCGGGCCATGGTTGAAAGTACGGAAAGGGCCTTCCGCACCGAGGAGGCTGCCCTTCATCACGGGCTCAGGCCCAACTTCGATGGTAAGGCCTATTGGGATGGGTTTTACCGCATGACCACCGACAACTTCTGATTCAAATCCCGTCCCGGCAAACGAACGGAACTTGCCAAGCATGGCCCCAGGACCGTTTGGCTGGGCGATTCCTTCACGGAAGGTATCGGTATCGAGTACGACCAAACCTTTGTGGGCCTCTTTGACAAGGCGTATCCGGGAAGAGAGATGATCAACATGGGTGTTGCATCCTACTCTCCAAAACTGTACAAGGAGAAACTGCGGTACTTTCTGGGCAAGGGGTTGGAATACGACGACCTGGTCATCTATCTGGGCATCTCAGACATCCAGGACGAACTGGTCTATACCGGGCGGGAGCAACTCGTCGACACCCGGGAGCGTCGGCTGTACAAGACGATCAACTTCTTGCGCGACCATTCCCTGATCTTTTCTTTCGTGCAGCGTTTCGCCCGTCGCACGGGCACCTACCGCCGCATCGTCGGCTATGAATGGAAGTACAGCGAGGAAAAGCCGAAGTGGACCGACGACGACGCGGTCTTCGAGGAATGGGGGCGTCTGGGCCTGGCCTCTGCCGCGGCCAACATGGACACGCTCGTCGACTTGCAGCGCAGCCTCGGCAAGCGGATGGCGCTGGTCGTCTACCCATGGCCCTAGCATTTGCGGGAAGGGTCGTTCGAGAACCGGCAGACGGCCTTCTGGCAGGATTTCTGCCGTCGACGCGGGATATCCTTCATCGATCTCTTCGAGCCGTTCCGGCAGGAATGCAGGCGCCTGGGTACCGATCGGGTGGTCCGTGACCTTTTCATCGACAAGGACGTGCACTGGACGCCGGCCGGGCACGCCTTCATCTTTCGGGCGCTCGACACGTCACTCGGCAGGGCCCTTGCAGGTGCAGCGGGGGGGACTCCTTTCCGTTGAGTGCGTCTCCGATGCAGCACGGCATCGGGCGGCGGGGATGTCCGATTTCGGGTCTAACGCCTGAAGTTCCGGGCGAAGGTCGTTTCGGGGTTCCCCAGGAGTTTGGATCTCATCCGATGCCACCAGCTTGTCTGCATGACAAAGCCGCGGATGGATGCGGTGCCTCGTTGCAGGTGGAAGGTGGGTGGTCGCCGGCGTTTCTCGAACACCACGATGCTGTCGTAGAAGGCGATGGAGGCGATGTCCCTCGTCAGGTCATCCTCCGCGGTCCGACCGTTCTTGTCCAAATGGTCGCTGTGCAGCGCGTCGACCAGCCGTTTGGCATATTCGATGAAGGAGGTCTTCCGGCCCAGTCCGCCGCCGAAGGCGCTCCAGTACGACGTGTGGGTGTCTTCCACGAGGAAGACCCCGTCCTCCTTCAGGAGCGGGAAGAGGTGTTCGAAGGTCAGGATCTGCTGCCGCATGGTATGTCCGCCGTCGTCGATGACGATGTCCATCGGGGGCAGTTCGTCCCGCAGTTTCCGGAGGAAGGCGGGGTCTTCCTGGGAACCGATGAACATGCCGTCGGTATCGGCTTCGAAGGCGCGGCATTCCTCGTTGATGTCGACGGAGTAGATGTGCAGGCCCGGTCCGAAGTATTTCCGCCACAGTTGGATGGAGCCCCCTTGGGAGACGCCGATCTCGAGCAGGTTGAGTTCGCGTCCCCGGTACCGGGCGAAGAACCGGTCATAGATCTCGAAGTAGTGGTCCCACTTGTGTACGAGCCGGCCTTCATGGGCATAGAAGATCTCTCTGAGGGATGGCATGGGGGGCGGGGTTGACGGGGTGGGCATGGGTTTCATATGCCGGTCGTGGATCAGTTGCCTTGCGTCCTGCAACGGGGCGGGGTGGCCATGGTTGCGATCCTTTGTTACTACAGGTCCCGCGAGGCTGGGCTGCGGACCTTGAAGGTAGGGTGTTTCAAGGGCCGGCGGAAGGATGGGCTGAAGGGGCTGCATGAAAAAACCCACTTGTTGAAGTGGGTTGTGTGGGGATCATTGCTTGTTGCCCGACCTGGATTCGAACCAAGACAAACAGAACCAAAATCTGTCGTACTACCATTATACTATCGGGCACCGACCCTTTCGGGGAGGCAAAGATATGCATTCCGCTGTTACCGCCAAATCCCTGTTGGTGTGGTGGGTCATTCCGCGACCAGCAGGAAGTGGTTTTTCTTTCCTTTGGAGACCAGCAGGTATTTACCTGCGAGGAGGCGGCCGGTGTCGACCTGCAGGGCGGCGTCGGTCACTTTTTCGCGGTTGAGGCTGACGCCTCCGCCCAGGATGGTCTTTCGGGCCTCGCCTTTGCTGGGGAAGCAGCCTGAGGTGGCGAGGAGGCTGACGATGTCGATGCCATCCCGGAGGTGCCGGTGTTCGACGGTGAAGGTGGGTATCCCTTCGAGGGCGGCGAGGATCTCTTTCTCTTCCATGTTGCGGAGGGCTGCCACGGGGTCTTCGGAGAAGAGTTTCCGGGTGGTGGCCTGTGCGGCTTCTGTTTCGGCGGCGCCGTGTACGAAGGTCGTCACTTCATGGGCGAGGCGTTGTTGGAGGCGTCGTGCGGCGGGGTCCTGTCGGTGGCTGGCGATGAGGCCTTCGACCTCTGGGAAGGGGAGGAGGGTGAAGGTCTTGATCCAACGTTCGGCGTCGGCGTCGGCCGCGTTGAGCCAGAACTGGTAGAACTGGTAGGGGGAGGTGCGGGCCGGGTCGAGCCAGACGTTGCCTTTCTCGGTCTTGCCGAACTTGCCGCCGTCGGCCTTGGTGACGAGGGGGCAGGTGAGGGCGAAGGCTTCCCCGCCGGCCTTTCGGCGGATGAGTTCGATGCCGGTGGTGATGTTGCCCCACTGGTCGCTGCCGCCCATCTGGAGTTTGCAGCCGTGGCGGGTGTAGAGCCAGTAGAAGTCGTAGCCCTGCATGAGCTGGTAGGCGAATTCGGTGTAGCTGATGCCGGTCTCTCCCTCGATGCGTTTGCGGACGCTGTCCTTGGACATCATGTAGTTGACGGTGAGGTGTTTGCCGACATCTCGGAGGAAGTCGATGAACCCCATGTCGCGGAACCAGTCGTAGTTGTTGGCGAGGGTGGCGGCGTTGGGCCGTTCGGCGCTGAAGTCGAGGTAGCGTTCGAGTTGTGCCCGGATGCCGGCCACGTTGTGTTGGAGGGTGGCTTCGTCGAGGAGGTTGCGTTCCTCGCTTTTCCCGCTGGGGTCGCCGACCATGCCGGTGGCGCCGCCCACGAGGGCGATGGGGCGGTGGCCGGCGCGTTGCAGGTGCAGGAGCAGGAGGATGGGGACGAGGCTGCCGATGTGGAGGCTGTCGGCCGTGGGGTCGAAACCGACGTAGCCTGTCGTCGTTTCGCGGGAGAGCTGTTCGCGGAGGCCCGGCGTGATGTCCTGCAGCATGCCCCGCCAGCGGAGTTCCTCGACAAGGTCCATGGGAGCGGTTTGGCGCAAATGTAGGAAGGAATGCCTTCGCCGTCGGGGCAATAAGCCCGTCGGCGCGTCGTTTTTTCACCGGCCGTTGCCGGTTGTTCCGACGGGAGGGCGATTCCCCGAATCCGTACTTTTACCTTCCTCCGGCCCATCCGGAATCCGACATCCATGCCAGCGAAGAACCGCCTTCCGAGGACCCTCCCGGCCGCCGCTTGCCTGTGGCTGGCCTTGCTGCCCGCCCATGCCGGCGCGCAGTTCCGCAAGTATTCCAACGAGTTCCTCAACATCGGGGCGGGGGCCCGTGCCCTGGCCATGGGTGGGGCGCAGGTGGCGTCGGTGGCCGACGGCACGGCGGGTTACTGGAACCCGGCAGGCCTGGCGCGGGTGCGCGAGGCCCCTTTGCTGCACCTGATGCATGCCGACTATTTCGCCGGCATCGGCAAGTACGACTTCGCCGCCTTGGCGCTGCCGACCACCCAGCCTGGCCGTACGCTCGGCCTCTCGCTGATGCGCTTCGCCATCGACGACATCCCCAACACGCTCTACCTGGTGGAGCCTGACGGCACGATCAACTACAACAACATCCGTTCCTTCTCATCGGCCGACTATGCCATGCTCCTGTCCTATGCCCGCGAGGCGGGTCGGACGGAAGGGCTGCGGTTCCGTTACGGCGTCAACGCCAAGGTCGTGCACCGCAGCGTCGGGCGTTTTGCGAAGGCCTGGGGTTTCGGACTCGACGCGGGGCTGCAGCTCGAGTGGGGTGCCTGGCAGGCCGGCGCCGTGGTGCGCGACCTCACCACCACCTTCAACGCCTGGCGCTTCTCCTTCACGGAGCGCGAGCGGGAGGTCCTCTACCTCACCCGCAACGACATCCCCCTGCGGTCCACCGAGCTCACCGCCCCGCGGCTCCTCCTCGGCCTCTGCCGTACGTTCCGCGCCGGTGACCGGTTCACGCTGGCGCCGGAGCTGGGCGTCGACATGACCTTCGACGGTCCGCGCAACGTCCCCCTCCGTGCCGGTCCCTTGAGCCTCGACCCCCGGATGGGTCTGGAGGTAGGCTACCAGCGTGTCCTCTTCCTCCGGGCGGGGGTCGCCAACTTCCAACAGGCGCTGCGCGACGGCGACACGCTGCAGCTCGACAAGGTCTGGATCTATCAGCCTTCGCTGGGCCTCGGCTTCCGGATGCGGCAGGTCGTCGTCGACTACGCCTTCTCCAACCTCGCCAACCAGTCGAACCCCCTCTATACCCACGTCTTCTCCCTCCGCCTCGGCCTGGGCCCGAGGCGTAAACCGACCTAGGCATGCCGTTCCGGCACATCCGCATATCCGTCACCCTACTCCTCGCCTGCCTCCTGGCCGTCCCGGCGTTGCGCGCCCAGTACGGTAACGAATGGATCGAGCCGGGCAGGACTTACCACCGCTTCCTACTGGCCTCCGACGGGCTGTGTCGGATCCCCTTCGCCACGCTGCAGCGGGCGGGGCTCGACGGCATCCCCCTGGAACGATTCCGCCTGTGGCGCGAAGGGGTCGAAGTGCCGTTACGGGCCTCTCGGGCCAGCGGGCTGCCCGGCCCCGCCGACTTCCTCGAGTTCTACGGCCGTGCCAACGACGGCCGTGCCGATGCGGGGCTGTACCGCGACCCTGCGCTGCAGCCTTCCGACCGCTGGAGCCTCTTCACCGACACGGCCGCCTATTTCCTGATGGCGGACCCCGCCATGCCCGGACTCCGCTTCCAGGAGATGCCCAGCCCCGTCGCGGGCCAGCAGGCGCCCCCCCTGCCCTATGTCTTCCACACGCTGGACATCGCCTATCGGACGCGGCTCAACCCCGGCTTCGGCATGAGCATCGGCCTGACCTTGCACGCCTCGGCCTTCGAGGCGGGGGAGGGCTGGTCGTCGCGGGAGGTGACCCCCACCACCCCGCTGCAGGAGAGCCTGTCCGGCCTGCGGGCCGCCAGTGGCGGGCCCGATGCGCTACTGACGGTGACCGCTTCGGGCAATACCGCCCATGTGCGCACGCTCTCCCTGCACCTCAACGGGCAGGAGGCCATGTCGGGGTCCCTCGACCAGATGGCGCAGCGCACCTTTGCCGGGAGCGTGCCGGCCGCCCGCCTTGCCACGCCGGCCCTGTCCCTGGAGGTACGCAACGGCGGTACCGCGTCAGCCGACCGGATGGTGGTCCATCGCATCCGGATCACCTATGCCCGCGACCTGTCCCTGGCCGGGGCCGACGGTCTGGCCTTCTCGCTGCCCGCCGCCCCTGCGGAACGCTATCTCGAGTTCACCGGTGCAGCCCCTGCCGCCGAGCCGCCGATCCTTTTGGACCTGTCCGGCCGGCGGGCCTGGACGGCCGATACATCCCTGCCGGGACGGCTCCGGTTCGTGCTGCCGCCCTCCGGCCCGGCCGACTATGTCCTGCTGCCCCGTCAGGGCCCCGCCGTCACCATCGTCACCGACCTGCGTCGGCGGACATTCACCGACTTCGGCAACCCATCCCAGCAGGGCGACTACCTGATCATCACCCATCCCCGCCTGCTCAGCGGCCCGGGCGGCAACCCGGTGGAGGCCTACCGCGCCTACCGGGCGAGCCCCGCCGGCGGCGGCCATGCCGCCCGCATCGTCGATATCGAGGAGCTGACCGACCAGTTCGGCCACGGTATCCGCCAGCATCCGGCGGCGATCATGCGTTTCCTCCGCTTCGCCCGGAGCCGCTTCGGCCGTCCGCCCGCCCATGTCTTCCTCGTCGGACGCGGGCTCACCTACGACCAGTATCGCCTCAACGAATCCAAGGCGGCGACGGCCGCCATCGCACTCCTGCCCACCTTCGGCAGCCCCGGGTCGGACAACATGCTCGCCGCCGACACACTCGGACCCCTCGCCGAGATCGATATCGGCAGGCTTTCCGCCGTTCACCCCCAGGAGGTGAGCGACTACCTCGACAAGGTCCGCGAACAGGAGGAGGTCCTGCGCAGCGCCCCCCACAGCCTCGCCGGCCGGGGGTGGACGAAGAACGTCGTCCATGCCGTCGGGGGGAGCGACCCCTACCTGCAGGGGCTGCTGTTCAACTACATGAACGCCGCCCGTGCCATCATCGCCGACACCTCCTTCGGCGGCAACGTGAAGACCTTCAGCAACAACCCCGCCTATGCCACCGGGCAGCTGAGCACCGCCCAGCTGCAGGCGCTCTTCGCCGAAGGAGTCGGGATGCTCAACTATTTCGGGCATTCCTCCGCCAACGCCCTCGAGTTCAACATCAGCGACCCCTATGCCTACGAGAACGCCGGCCGTTACCCGTTCTTCTTCGTGAACGGATGCAACGCCGGCAACTTCTTCCTCTACGACACGAGCCGGTACTCCTCCAGCAACCAGACCCTGTCCGAGAAATACGTCCTTGCCCGGCGCAGGGGCAGCGTCGCCTTCGTCGCCAGCACCCATTACGGCATCGTCAACTACCTCAGGATCTATATCGATGCGCTCTACGGCATCCTGGGTGGCAGCCATTACGGCCGACCCATCGGCGCCATCCAGCGTGCCGCACTGTCCCGCATGCTCCAGACCACCGGTCCGACCGACTATTTCTCGCGCATGCACGCCGAGCAGGTCACCCTGCACGGCGACCCCGCCCTGCGCATCTATCCCCATGCCGGGCCCGACTACGCTGTCGAAGCCCAGCAACTCCTCATCCGTCCCGCACTGGTCTCCGTGGCCGACGCCTTTTTCGACGTGGAGGCCCGCATCATCAACATCGGCAGGGCCGTCCGTGACTCCGTCACCGTGCGGGTCAGCCGCCAGCTGCCCGATGGGCGGCGCGAGGAGGTCTTCCGCAAGCGGACCCCCATCCTGCTGTCCGACTCCATCCGGCTGCGCGTCCCCGTGCGGCCGTTGACAGACCGCGGGGAGAACCGCATCATCGTCGAAGTCGACCCGGAAGCCCGGGTGCCGGAGCTCTCCGAAGCGAACAATGCCGCCAGCCGCTCCGTCACCGTCGTCGATGACGAGGTCAGGCCGCTCTCGCCCCATGCCCATGCCATCGTCGGGTCCGACCGGGTGGAGTTCCTCGCTTCCACGGCCGACCCGCTCGCGCCATCGCGCGGCTATCGCGCCGAGGTCGACACCACGGCCGGCTTCGACTCACCCTTTCGCCGTTCCTTCGTCTTCAACGCCCCGGGCGGCCTGATGCGCTTCTCCCTTCCCGGCTTCCTGCCCGCCGAGGGCGGGGTGTATTACTGGCGGGTGATGCCCGAGGGGTCTTCGTCCGGACAGGCACCCGCCGCCATCCAGTCGTTCACCTTCCGCCGCGGGTCCTCCCCGGGATATGCCCAGTCGCACTACCACCAGTTCCTGCAGGCATCGTATCGCGACATGACGCTGGACCCCGACCGGCGGTTCCGCTTCGGCCGGAAGCCCACGTCGATCGTCATCCGTACCGGCATCTTCCCCATCCATGCCAAGAGCCGCATCAACGTGCAGGTCGACGACAAGTACTACGTGCTATGGGGATGCCGCCCCGGCTCCCTGCAGTTCGTCGTCTACGACAGTGTGAGCCTGCTGCCCCTCCGCAACCGGCTGCAGCCCGACGGTGGCGGCCGGTATGGCAGCGTGGCGCCCTGCCCGTACAACGACTATCTCTTCGAGTTTCCCTACGACACCTGGGAGGGCCGGAAGGCCGCGATGGCGTTCCTCGACTCGGTCCCGACGAACGCCTATCTCTCGGTCACCAACATGGGCAGCCTTTCGAACACCGCCTTCGTCGGTCAATGGCTGTCCGACACCCTCCGCCACGGTCCCGGCCGGTCGCTCTACCACAGCCTGCTCCGGCTGGGCTTTGCCGATGTCGACCGCTTCACCGACAACCTGCCCTTTCTGTTCTTCGTCCGGAAGGGCGACCCCGCCGTGCCGGTCGTGAGCGTCATCGGCGCCAGCCGGGATGCCTACATCGATCGGCGCATCGATGTGGCGATGGGGTTGCCCGAGGGGTCGATGACGACGCCCTGGTTCGGTCCGGCGCAACGGTGGGACAGCCTGCAGTGGGCCGTCCGTTCCCTGGAGGAGGCCCCCGACCGGGTGATGATGGACCTGCTGGGCCGGGACAGCAGCGGCTTGGAAACCCTGTTGGCGCAGGTGACCGGCACCGACACCTCCCTTGCCGGGGTCGATGCGGTACGCTATCCCTACCTCCGTCTTCGGATGCGTACCGTCGACAGTTTGCATTTCACCCCAGCGCAACCCGGGTTTTGGCGGTTCCTCGCCGAGCCCCGGGCGGAGGGGGGGCTCGCCCCTGTCCTGCGGCTGTCGGCGCCCGACACGGTGGAGCAGGGCCAGCCCTATCCGCTGGCCGTGGCCTTCCAGAACATCGGCAGCCTGCCCCTCGACAGCCTGCACGTGCAGCTGGCCGTCACCGACCGCGACAACCTCACCCGGAGCCTGCCCCTGCCGCCGACCCGTCCGCTGGCGCCCGGCGACACGGCCCTCATCCGCGTGGACATCGACACGCGCGGACTCGCCGGCGACAATGCCATCCGCCTGGAGGTGAACCCCGACGACATCCCCCCCGAACAGCACCGGTTCAACAACATCCTCCACAAGGGCTTCCACGTCCGTCCCGATGCCATGGGCCCGACCCTGGAAGTGACCTTCGACGGGCAGGCCATCCTGAACCGCGACATCGTGAGTGCACGCCCCCGCATCGAGATCGCACTGCGCGACGACAGCCGCCACCTGCCGCTCGACGACACCTCGCTGCTGCGGGTCTCCATCCGCTACCCCGATGGCAGCCTGCGGCCCGTCCGCTACGCCGGCGACAGCATGCGCTTCATCCCGGCACAGCCTTCCGGTGCCGACGGCAACCGGGCCATGGCCGAACTCCGGCCCGTCTTCGGGGCCGACGGCGAGTACGAACTCATCGCGCAGGGGCGGGACCGCAGCGGCAACGGCTCCGGCCCGTCGGCTTACCGTGTGCTCTTCCAGGTCGCCACTCGGCCGATGATCTCCGACCTCTTCAACTACCCCAACCCCTTCACCACGTCGACGGCCTTCGTCTTCACGGTCACGGGCAGCGAGCCGCCCCGCGACCTGCGCATCCAGGTGCTGACCGTGACGGGACGCGTCGTCCGGGAGATCACCGCCGCCGAGATCGGTCCCGTCCGGATCGGCCGGAACCATACCGCGTTTCGTTGGGACGGTACGGATGCCTTCGGGCAGCCCCTCGCCAACGGGGTCTACCTGTATCGATTCGTGACGGGGGCCGACGCGGGACGCTACGGCCGCTGGGAGCCGAGGGATGCCGATACCGGGCAGTACTTCCGCAACGGGTATGGCAGGATGCAGCTGTTGCGGTAGGGTGTCAGCGGAGCCGGGCGACGTATTTCCCCAGCAGGTCGAACTCCAGGTTGACCTTCGTGCCGATGCCGACATCCGAGATGGCCGTATGTTCCCATGTGTAGGGGATGATGGCGACGGACAGGCGGTCGCGACCCACCGCAAAGGCCGTCAGGCTGATGCCGTTGATGCAGATCGACCCCTTTTCGATCACCAGGTGGGCGAAGGGTTCCGGGAAGGAGAAGCTCAGCTCCCAGCTGCCCTCATGGGCAAGCATGCCGGTGCAGGTGCCGGTCGTGTCGACATGCCCCTGCACCAGATGGCCGTCGATGCGGCCACCCATCACCATCGAGCGTTCCAGGTTGACGCGGCGCCCCGGCAGCCAGTCGCCCAGGACGGTCTTGGACAGGGTCTCGCGGATGGCGGTGACGTGGTGGGTGCACGCATCGGCCTCCTCGATGGTCAGGCAGACCCCGTCGTGCGAGAGGCTCTGGTCGGGCTTCAGCTCCCGGGAGAGCTCCGACCCGATGCGGAAACGGATGTTGGAACCGGAGGGGGTTGCCTCCAGCACGGTGCCTACGGATTCGATGATGCCGGTGAACATGGGCGAGGTTTCGGGTGCAAGTTCGCTTCCCGCAGGCAAATGCGGACAGTTTGGTAATTCGTCGGCAAGGCCGTATCTTCGCCCTCCGAAAAAAAGGGATTCCATCATGCTCATCATCGATTCCAAAGACTGCGAGAACATCGACAAGGCCCTCAAGAAGTACAAGAAGAAGTTCGAGAAGGCCAAGACCCTGCTGCAGCTGCGCGAGCGTCAGTCCTACAAGAAGCCCTCCGTCAGGCGCCGTGGAGAGGTCCTCAAGGCCATCTACCGCCAGAAGATCAGCACGGGCGCCATCGAGGCCTGATCTGCGGCATTGTCCTGCTTCGTTCGCATGTCCGAGGGGGCCGAGGTGCCATCATGGCCTTCCCAGTGATGTCCATGCCTGCAGACGATACCCGTTCGAGCGCCTTTTTGCATCACCTTCAGTATGAGAAGCGGTTCTCCGTCCATACCCTTCGGGCGTATGGGGAGGACCTTCGTCAGTTTCTGTCCTTCCTGTCCACCCAGTATGTGTTGACGGATCCGGCCCTGGTGCGGCCCGTCCATGTGCGGAGCTGGATGGCGGACCTGTCGCAGCGGGGTTTGCAGGCGCGTTCGGTGAATCGGAAGCTTTCCTGTGTGCGGTCTTATTATGCGCATGGCCGTCGGAGCGGGGTTTTCCGGCAGGATCCCTGCCGCGACATCCGGCTGCTGAAGGTGCCTCGTCGCCTGCCGTCGCATGTGGAGGCGTCGGGGATGCTCCGGTGGCTGGAGGCTGCCGAGTTCCCCGGGGGGATGGCGGGGGCCACCGAGCGCATCCTGCTGGAGGTGTTGTACGGAGCGGGTCTCCGCATCGGGGAGTTGCTGCAGCTCCGGGCCCGGCACATCGACATGGACACGTCGACCCTGCGGGTGCTGGGGAAGGGGGGCAAGGAGCGGGTGATCCCGTTGGGGCCCCGCCTCCTGGGCCTGCTGCGGGCGTATCTGGAGTGCAAGGCGGTGGCCGGCCTGACCGGCGAATGGCTGATCGAAAAAGCGGGTGGGGCCCCGATGCATCCCCGGACCGCCTATGGCATCGTGCGGCGTCACCTGTCGTCGGTGACGACGTCCGAGCGGCGGGGTCCGCATGTGCTCCGGCACAGTTTCGCCACGCATCTGACCGATCGGGGGGCGGACCTGGGGGCTGTCCGCGACCTGCTGGGGCACAGCAGCCTGGCTGCCACCCAGGTCTACACCCACACGAGCATTGCGAAGTTGCTGGAGGTGCATCGGAAGGCCCATCCCAAGGGGTCGGCCGACGGGGCGGGGGCATGAAAGTTCCCAGGGGATCCCCCCGGGGGCTTGAAAATTCCGTGCGGTATGTGTAAATTGAGTCAGGCCGGCTGCGTCGGGGGACCGGGCGCCGGAGTACGTCTGATATCAAAAAACCATACCGTATGACCGTGAACATCCAGAGCGTCCATTTCGACGCCGATGCGAAGCTGATCGACCATGTGAACCGGAAGATCGGCAGGATCTCCAGCCTGCACGACCGGATCACGAAGGTGGATGTGTACCTGAAACTGGACAACGTCGTCCACCAGATCAAGGACAAGGTCGCCGAGATCCGCGTCAAGGTGCCCGGGCACGAGTTGTTCGTGAAGCAGACCACCAAGTCTTTCGAGGAGTCCTTCGACAGCGCCCTCGATTCCCTGCTGGTGCAGCTGAAGCGGATGAAGGAGAAGCAGGCGGCCTGACGGCCGCTTCGACGGCACCAGGGCACCGGGCAGGGTGCGGAGAGGCCTTCGGGCCTTTTTTCTTGTCTGGCTGGCAGGAAATAAACTCCGTTTTTTTCATTTGAAGATTTCCATTACCTTTGCCTTCCCAAAAAAAGGGGCAGGTCTTTGTCTTTCAGTACGGATCGCACGATGGCGCATCCCTGACCGGATCAGCCAGAGTAGCTCAGCTGGTAGAGCGGCTGATTTGTAATCAGCGGGTCGGGGGTTCGAGTCCCTTCTCTGGCTCAGGGCCCCCGTTACGGCGGGGTGACCGGCATGCTGACCATCGTCGTGACCGGCAAACGGGCAGGTTCCAGAGCGGCCAAATGGGGCGGACTGTAAATCCGCTGTCTTTCGACTTCAGTGGTTCGAATCCACTCCTGCCCACCCGATCCGTGCCTGACGCCGGTACAACCGGCATCGGGTGGCGATGTGGGACGATCTTTGGACACCGCATGCGGGAGTAGCTCAGTTGGTAGAGCGATAGCCTTCCAAGCTATAGGTCGCGGGTTCGAACCTCGTCTCCCGCTCCGCGAGGCCGCAGCAGATGCGGTCCATGCCGTTGTAGCTCAGTGGTAGAGCACTTCCTTGGTAAGGAAGAGGTCGTGAGTTCAATTCTCATCAACGGCTCATCGGCCAGGGGCTCGACTCCGGGCACATGCCGAACCGGGCCTGCAGGGTTCGGAACGACGTCGTAACGCAGGACAAACAACATAAAAACCGGATAACAATGTCTAAGGAGACCTTCAAGAGGGACAAACCCCATGTGAACGTCGGCACCATCGGACACGTGGACCACGGAAAGACCACGCTGACCGCCGCCATCACGAACATCCTCGCCAAGAAGGGTCTGGCGCAGGTCAAGAAGTATGACGAGATCGACGCCGCCCCCGAGGAGAAGGAGCGTGGCATCACGATCAACACGGCCCACGTCGAGTACCAGACGGCCAACCGCCACTATGCGCACGTCGACTGCCCCGGCCACGCCGACTACGTCAAGAACATGATCACGGGTGCCGCCCAGATGGATGGTGCCATCCTCGTGGTGGCCGCCACCGACGGCCCCATGCCCCAGACCAAGGAGCACATCCTGCTGGCCCGCCAGGTGGGTGTACCCCGCATCGTGGTGTTCATGAACAAGGTCGACCTGGTGGACGACCCCGAACTCCTCGAACTGGTCGAGATGGAGATCCGCGAGTTGCTGAGCAAATACGAGTTCGACGGCGACAACACCCCGATCATCCAGGGTTCCGCCACCGGCGCCCTCGCCGGCGAGGAGCAGTGGGAGAAGAAGATCGAGGAGCTGATGGATGCCGTTGACAGCTACGTGCCGCTGCCGCCCCGTCCGGTCGACCAGCCCTTCCTGATGTCCGTGGAGGACGTCTTCACGATCACCGGTCGCGGCACCGTCGCCACCGGCCGTATCGAGCGTGGCCGGGTCAAGGTGGGCGAGCCCGTCGAGATCGTAGGCCTCATGGAGGCGCCGCTGACCTCCACCTGCACGGGTGTCGAGATGTTCCGCAAGCTGCTCGACGAAGGTGAAGCCGGCGACAACGCCGGTCTGCTCCTCCGCGGCATCGAGAAGAAGGACATCCGCCGCGGCATGGTCATCTGCAAGCCCGGTTCCATCACCCCCCATACCGACTTCAGGGGTGAGGTCTACGTGCTGAGCAAGGAGGAGGGTGGCCGCCACACGCCGTTCTTCAACAAGTACCGCCCGCAGTTCTACTTCCGGACGACCGACGTCACCGGCACGGTCACCCTGCCCGAAGGCACGGAGATGGTGATGCCTGGCGACAACATCAACCTGAAAGTGGAGCTGATCACCCCGATCGCCATGGAAAAGGGTCTGAAGTTCGCCATCCGCGAAGGTGGCCGTACGGTCGGTGCCGGCCAGGTCACCGAGATCCTGAAGTGATATCCCGTCAGCCGTTCCGGCCCCCAGGGTCCGGTCCCGGCCGACAGACGATGACAAGCAAAGGTGCCCGGGGCCATGCCCCGGGTGCCTTTCCTTCCTTCGCAGGTAGGCTATCGGGAATCCCCCCGAATTTCCTATCTTTGATATCTGCACACACGGGCATAGTTCAACGGCAGAATAGAGGTCTCCAAAACCTTAGATCTAGGTTCGAATCCTGGTGCCCGTGCCACACTCCCCGCCACCACTCCGGCGGCCCTGCCTGAAATGCCGCCCTCTCCGGCGCGGACGTTCCCGGCGGGTGGGGGTCGAAACCTAACCGGCCATCCTACAGGCATGAACAAGTTGCAGGTCTATTTCCGGGACTCATACCGGGAGCTCATGGAGAAAGTCAGCTGGCCCACGTGGGCGCAACTGCAGCAATCCACCATGATCGTCCTGGTCGCCACGCTGCTGATCACCGCATTGGTCTGGGTCATGGACCTCGGTGGGAGCGGCATCCTCAAATTCGTGTATTCACTTTTCAAATGATGGAACCGTCCACCCAGCAGGAGACGAAATGGTACGTCCTCCGCGTCATCAACGGGAAGGAGAAGAAGGTCAAGGAATATCTTGACAAGGACATCTCCCGGAACAAGGACAGGGGTTGGGACAGGATCATCCGCCAGATCTTCCTCCCCGTGGAGAAGGTCTACAAGGTACAGAACGGCAAGAAGGTGGTGCGGGAGCGCAACTACTATCCCGGCTACGTGATGATCGAGGTGGAGGGGAGGTTGAACGACGACATCATCTCGTCGATCAACAACACGACGAACGTCATCCATTTCCTGGGCAAGGAGAATCCCGTTCCGCTGCGCAAGTCCGAGGTCGACAAGATGCTCGGCCGCGTCGACGAGAAGGCGGGTGAAGGGGGCACGAGCATGGCCGAGCCCTACATCGTCGGGGAGCCCATCAAGATCATCGACGGGCCGTTCAACGACTTCAACGGGGTCATCGAGGAAGTGAACAAGGAGAAGATGAAGTTGAAGGTGACCGTGAAGATTTTCGGACGGGCCACGCCGGTGGAGCTCAACTTCATGCAGGTCGAGAAGATATCCTGACGTCGGGCCGGCTTTGCCGAGGGTCGGCCGCGTCACCTGAAAGGCAGGGAATCCCCGGGCTGCCGATGCCATCCAGATGTCTGTTGTCTCCATAAAGGATATTGCCCGTGCCGTCGGGGTGTCTACGACGACGGTCTCCTTCGTACTCAACGGCAAGGCTCGGGAGAAGCGGATCAGCGAGGAGTTGAAGGCCCGCATCGAGGAGACGGCACAGCGGCTCAACTATCGACCCAACCATGTGGCCCGCGGCCTCCGTACGGGTCAGTCGCACACCCTCGGCCTGATCGTCGAGGACATCTCCAATCCGTTTTTCGCGCATCTGGCCCGGCATGTCGAGCATGAGGCCGACCGGTCCGGCTACACCGTGATGTTCTGCAGCACGGAGAATGACGAGGCGAAGGCGGAGCGGCTGTTGTACATGATGCGTCATCGTCAGATGGACGGGTTCATCATCGTTCCGACGCCGGGCATGAAGGAGGAGGTGTGCCGGCTGGTGGACATGGACAAGCCGGTGGTGTTGGTGGACCGGTATTTTCCGGAGTTGGACATCTGCCACGTGGCGGTCGACAACTATCGTGGCGCCCAGGAGGCGGTGGGTCTGCTTCAGGCGAAGGGGTATCGCCGCATCGGCATTGTCACGCTCGATTCCCGGCAGACGCAGATGCTGGAGCGGGAACGCGGGTACCGGGACGGCATGTCGGAGGTGGGCCTGCCCTTGGACGAGGGGCGTGTCCTGCATATCCCTTTCGATTCGACGGACGGGCAGGCTTCGGCCGCCATCTCCGGGATGCTGATGCGTGAAACCGACATGGACGCGATCTTCTTCACCACCAACTATCTCGGTGTGGCCGGCCTGGAGGCCATCAGGAACTGCGGAAGGCGGATCCCCGAAGACATCGGGATGGTTTCCTTCGACGACAGCATTCTGTTCCGTCTGGGCTCACCGACGATCAGTGTGGTGTCCCAGCCCATCCGTGAGATGGGCAGGGCGGCCGTCCGCATGGTCCTGGCCATGATACGCAAGGAGCTGCCGGAGCCGCGGCGCCTGATCCTTCCCCCCGTCGTCCAGGTGCGCGGGTCTATATAAAAAAAAGATCCGGTCTTTCGACCGGATCCGTGTTTTGGCTTCAGGATGGATCTCAGTTGCCGTTGCCTTCGGAAGGTGTGGGTGTGGCCGTCGTTTCCGGGGCCTGGGCTGCCGGTACCTTCGGTTCGGCCTTCTTGCGGGCCGGGGCCTTCTTGGCGGCTGCTTTTTTCACGACCTTCTTGGGTGCTGCCTTCTTGGGAGCGGCCTTTTTGGCAGCGGCCTTCTTCGGGGCGGCCTTCTTCGGGGCGGCCTTTTTGACGGCTTTCTTGGGAGCCGCTTTTTTCACGGCCTTTTTAGGGGCGGCCTTCTTGGCGGCGGCTTTTTTGGCGGCTGCCTTTTTCACGACCTTCTTGGCGGCGGACTTTTTGGGAGCGGCTTTCTTCACGGCCTTCTTCGGGGCGGCCTTTTTCACCGCTTTCTTGGGGGCGGCCTTTTTGGCCGGCTTCTTCGGGGCGGCTTTCTTTGCAGCCTTCTTGGATGCTTTTGCCATGGATGTGTTGGGTTTAGTAAGTAACGTTATGGTTGAATGATGGCGGAAAATTAAATCATTTACCCCGAAAGCGATGACAGGATGTGGAAAAAATATTTCATCCCGTCGTGCAGCGGACGGCAGGCGCGCATGGGGGGTGGGGGCGGGCGGATGCCGTGGGGGAAGGGCCGAAAAAATGGTTTTGCGATACATCCTGTTTGTCATAGTTTTGCACCCCGTTCCAAAGTTCTTTCGTAACCGGAGATTTGGGAGTCCCGCCCCTTGCGGGACGTCATCACCAAAAAAAAAGACATGGCAAAGGAGATCTCAACCTACGTCAAGCTTCAGGTGAAGGGCGCACAGGCGAACCCGGCACCTCCCGTGGGCCCGGCACTGGGCTCCAAGGGCGTCAACATCATGGAGTTCTGCAAGCAGTTCAATGCACGCACGCAGGACAAGCCCGGCAAGATCCTGCCGGTGTTGATCACCGTTTTCACGGACAAGTCGTTCGAGTTCGTCATCAAGACCCCTCCGGCCTCCATCCAGCTGTTGGAAGCCGCCAAATTGCAGGGGGGGTCGAAGGAGCCCAACCGCAACAAGGTCGGCAAGGTCAGCTGGCCCCAGATCGAGGCGATCGCCCGTGACAAGATGCCCGACCTCAATTGCTTCACGCTGGAGAGTGCGATGCGCATGGTCGCCGGCACGGCCCGCAGCATGGGCATCACGGTGGATGGCCAGGCGCCCTGGGAAAACTGATCGCTCAAACCTTAAACGACGTTGACGATGGGAATCACGAAGAAAAGAAAAGCGGCCGACCAGAAGGTCGATGCAAATAAGCTCTATTCGCTGGATGAGGCCTCTGCCTTGGTGAAGGGCCTCAACTGTACCAAGTTCGACAGTTCCGTCGACCTGCATGTGCGCCTCGGGGTGGATCCCAAGAAGGCCGACCAGGCGGTCCGGGGCACGGTCACCCTGCCGCACGGTACGGGCAAGACGAAGCGGGTGCTCGTGCTGTGCACGCCCGACAAGGAGGAGGATGCCAAGGCCGCCGGTGCCGACTTCGTCGGGCTCGACGAATACATCAAGAAGATCGACGAGGGATGGACTGACGTGGACGTCATCGTGGCGACGCCATCCGTCATGCCCAAGATCGGCCGGCTGGGCAAGGTGCTCGGCCCGAGGAACCTGATGCCCAACCCCAAGACGGGCACGGTGACGAACGACGTACAGGCAGCCGTCCGCGACGTCAAGGCGGGCAAGGTGGCCTTCAAGGTCGACAAGGCCGGCATCGTGCATGCCTCCATCGGACGGGTGAACTTCGCCCCCCAGAAGATCGCCGAGAACAGCCTTGAGTTCCTCAACGCCATCATCAGGGCGAAGCCTTCCACGGCCAAGGGGACCTATCTGAAGAGCATCTACATGGCCTCCACCATGAGTCCCTCGATCCCGGTGGATACGAAGGCCCTGATCCATTGAGAGCCTCCTGAACCGAAACCGTCAACCGACACAAGATGAACAAGCAAGATAAGAACCAGGTGATCGAAGCGCTGAAGGGAAAGTTCTCCCAGTACAGCAACTTCTACATCACCAATACGGAATCCCTGAGCGTCGCCCAGGTCAACAAGCTCCGCCGGATCTGCTTCGACCGCCAGATCGAGATGAAGGTGGCCAAGAACACCCTCATCCGAAAGGCGATGGAGCAGCTCGACGAGGCCCGTTTCCAGCCGGCCTTCGAATCCCTGCACGGGGTCACGGCGCTGATGTTCTCCGAGAGCCCCAAGGAGCCGGCCCTGATCCTGACCTCTTTCCGGAAGGAGAACCCGAAGGTCGGCGAAAAGCCCGTCCTCAAGGCCGCCTTCATCGACGGCAGCGTGTTCGTCGGCGACGACCAGCTGGCCACGCTCCGCGAACTGAAGAGCAAGCAGGACCTGGTCGGTGAAGTCATCGGCATGCTGCAGTCGCCGGCCCGCAATGTGATCGGCGCCCTGAACGCCGGTGGCAAGCTTGCCAGCCTCGTCAAGGCCCTCGAAGACCGTAACAACTGAACCCGAACCCCGTTCCGCGGGAACGGACCATTTTTTTTTAAACCCGCCGTCGGATCGGCCGTGAGGCCGGCGTGAAGACGGTAAAACCCCAAAACCATGGCAGATCTGAAAGCATTCGCCGAGCAACTCGTGAACCTAACCGTCAAGGAGGTCAACGAACTGGCCAAGATCCTGAAGGATGATTATGGCATCGAACCCGCCGCCGCCGCTGTGGCCGTAGCCGCCCCCGCCGCCGGTGGTGCCGCCCCCGCCGCCGAAGAGAAGACCGCCTTCGACGTCGTCCTGAAGAGCAGTGGAGCCAACAAGCTCTCCGTCGTCAAGATCGTGAAGGACCTGACCGGTCTCGGCCTGAAGGAAGCCAAGGACCTGGTCGACGGTGCCCCCAAGAACGTCAAGGAGGGTGTCTCCAAGGCCGAAGCCGACGATATCGCCGCCAAGCTCAAGGAAGCCGGCGCCGACGTGGAGGTCAAGTAACCCCCGACCGCATTCCCCGAAGCCGTCCGCCATCAGGCGGACGGCTTCACCTTTGGCAAACGATGGCCGGTAAACTTTTTGCCGGGGCATGTGAAAAACCCCTACCTTTGCCATCCCTTGAGAAAGACTTCCGTCATTTCGCGGATTTCGCCCCATAAGGGCTGATTCGGGACCGGTTCGACCCCCTGCGCAGGTGGGTTGTCGGTCCTATCCTTCATTACAACAAAGCGCTCTTCGAATATGTCCTCCCCCAATGTAGCCCCTGCAACACGGACCAGTTTTGGAAAGGTAAGGCATCTGGCGGAGACGCCGGACCTGCTGGAGATACAGATCCAGTCGTTCAAGGATTTCTTCCAGCTGGAGACCACGCCGGACAAGCGCAACAACGAGGGGCTGTTCAAGGTGTTCAAGGAGAACTTCCCCATCAAGGATACCCGGAACATCTTCGAGCTGGAATTTCTCGACTACTTCATCGACCCGCCCCGGTACACGATCGACGAGTGCATGGAGCGTGGACTGACCTATGCGGTGCCGCTGAAGGCGAAACTCCGCCTGAGCTGCAACGACGAGGAGCATGTCGACTTCCAGACCATCGTACAGGACGTATTCCTGGGCAACATCCCCTACATGACCCCCCGGGGCACCTTCGTGATCAACGGGGCCGAGCGGGTGGTGGTGTCCCAGCTGCACCGGTCGCCCGGAGTGTTCTTCGGGCAGTCGCTGCACCCCAACGGCACCAAGATCTACTCTGCACGCGTCATCCCCTTCAAAGGGGCATGGATGGAGTTTGCGACGGACATCAACAACGTGATGTACGCCTACATCGACCGGAAGAAGAAGTTCCCGGTCACCACCCTGTTGCGGTCGATCGGCTTCGAGACCGACAAGGACATCCTCGAACTCTTCGGCATGGCGGACGAGGTGAAGGCCGACAAGAAGGCCCTCTCCCAGTACATCGGCAAGAAACTGGCCGCCCGCGTCCTGCGGACCTGGGTGGAGGACTTCGTGGACGAAGACTCCGGCGAGGTCGTGTCCATCGAGCGCAACGAGGTCGTCCTCGAGCGCGACACGCAGCTCGACGAATCCAACGTCGATGAGATCGTCGACCTCGGCGTGAAGACCGTCTTCATCCAGAAGGAGGAGGTGAGCGGCGACTACGCCATCATCTACAACACCCTCAACAAGGACCTGGCGAACTCCGAACTCGAGGCGGTCCAGCAGATCTACAAGCAACTGCGCGGCGCCGACGCACCGGACAACGAGACGGCGCGGGGGATCATCGACAAGCTGTTCTTCAGCGACAAGCGCTACGACCTCGGCGAGGTCGGTCGCTACAAGATCAACCGGAAACTCAACCTCAACTACAAGCTCGAGCAGAAGACCCTCACCAAGGAGGACATCATCGAGATCATCAAATACCTCGTCAGGCTCACCAACGGCAAGGCCGAGATCGACGACATCGACCACCTCAGCAACCGCCGCGTGCGGACCGTCGGCGAACAGCTCTACGCCCAGTTCGGGGTGGGACTGGCCCGCATGGCCCGTACCATCCGCGAGCGGATGAACGTGCGCGACAACGAGGTCTTCACCCCGGTGGACCTCATCAACGCGCGGACCCTGTCCTCCGTCATCAACTCGTTCTTCGGCACCTCCCAGTTGTCGCAGTTCCTCGACCAGACCAACCCCCTGAGCGAGATCACGCACAAGCGGCGCATCTCGGCCCTCGGGCCGGGCGGCCTCAGCCGCGAGCGGGCGGGCTTCGAGGTGCGCGACGTCCACTACTCGCACTACGGCCGCCTCTGCACCATCGAGACCCCCGAAGGTCCCAACATCGGCCTCATCTCCACCCTGTGCGTCCATGCCAAGATCAATGACATGGGCTTCATCGAGACGCCGTACCGCAAGGTCAAGGAAGGCCGCGTCGATACCCGTGCACTGACCTACCTCAGTGCCGAAGAGGAGGACCTGGCGCGGATCGCACAGGCCAACATCCCCCTCAACGACAACGGCGAGTTCGTCGAAGACAAGGTCAAGGCCAGGCAGACGGGCGACTTCCCCATCCTCGCGCCCGACGAGGTCGAATTCATGGACGTCGCCCCCAACCAGATCGTCGGTCTCAGCGCCTCGCTGATCCCCTTCCTGGAGCATGACGACGCCAACCGGGCCCTGATGGGTTCGAACATGCAGCGCCAGGCCGTCCCCCTGATCCGGCCCGAAGCCCCCATCGTGGGCACGGGCATGGAGGACAGGGCCGCCCGCGACGCCCGCATCCAGATCCATGCGGAAGGCAACGGGACCATCGAGTTCGTCGACGCCCGCGAGATACACGTCCGCTACGAGCGCGACGAAGCGCAGAAACTCGTCAGCTTCGAAGATGACCTCAAGGTCTACCGGCTCACCAAGTTCGTCAAGACCAACCAGGAGACCAGCATCACGCTACGTCCGGCCGTGACCAAGGGCCAGCGGGTGAAGACGGGCGACTTCCTCACCGAGGGCTATGCCGTACGCAGTGGCGAACTCGCCCTCGGCCGGAACCTGAAGGTGGCCTTCATGCCCTGGAAGGGCTACAACTTCGAGGATGCCATCGTGATCAACGAGAAGGTGGTCCGCGAAGACCTGTTCACCTCCGTGCACATCTCCGAGTTCGAACTCGAAGTGCGCGACACCAAGCTCGGCGAGGAAGAACTCACGCCCGACATCCCCAACGTCTCCGAAGAGGCCACGAAGGACCTCGACCAGTACGGCATCATCCGCATCGGCGCCCATGTCAAGGAGGGCGACATCCTGATCGGCAAGATCACCCCCAAGGGCGAAAGCGACCCGACCCCGGAGGAAAAGCTGCTGCGCGCCATCTTCGGCGACAAGGCCGGCGATGCCAAGGACGCCTCCCTCAAGGCCCCCAGCGGCACGGAGGGCGTGGTCATCGGGAAGAAGCTGTTCCAACGCGCCCGGAAAGACAAGAACGCCAAGGCCCGTGAACGGGCAGCCATCGAGAAGCAGGAGAAGATCCACGAGCAGAACGAGAAGGAGATCCTCGAACGGCTGCTGGGCAAGCTGCAGGTGCTCCTCAAGGACAAATCCTCCTCGGGCGTGTCCAACAACTACGGGGAGATGAAGATCGGCAAGGGGGCCAAGTTCACGGCCAAGGCCCTTGCAGGCCTCGACTACCAGAACATCAACCCCCTCGGATGGACCGGCGACGAGAAGACCGACGGGATGATCAACACCCTCCTGCACAATTACAACATAAAGTTCAACGAGGAGCTGGGCCGCTACAAGCGGGAGAAGTTCAACATCTCCATCGGCGATGAACTGCCCGCCGGCGTGCTCAAACTGGCCAAGGTGTTCCTCGCCGTCAAGCGCAAGCTGAAGGTGGGCGACAAGATGGCCGGCCGCCACGGCAACAAGGGCATCGTGGCGCGTATCGTAAGGCAGGAGGACATGCCCTTCCTGGAGGACGGCACCCCGGTCGACATCGTCCTGAACCCCCTCGGCGTACCGAGCCGGATGAACCTGGGCCAGATCTACGAGACCATCCTCGGATGGGCCGGCGAAAAGCTCGGCATGCGCTTCTCCACCCCGATCTTCGACGGCGCCTCGATCGACGAGATCAAGGACCTCATCGGCAAGGCCGGCCTGCCCAACTACGGACATACCTATCTCTACGACGGCGAGACGGGCGAACGCTTCCACCAGAAGGCCACCGTGGGCATCATCTACATGATGAAGCTGCACCACATGGTCGACGACAAGATGCACGCCCGCTCCATCGGCCCCTACAGCCTGATCACCCAGCAGCCGCTAGGCGGCAAGGCCCAGTTCGGTGGCCAGCGCTTCGGTGAGATGGAGGTCTGGGCCCTGGAAGCCTACGGCGCCTCCAACATCCTGCAGGAACTCCTGACCCTGAAGTCGGACGACATCATCGGCCGGGCCAAGACCTACGAGGCCATCGTGAAGGGCGACAACGTCCCCCGCGCCGGCATCCCCGAGTCGTTCAACGTCCTGGTAAACGAACTCCAGGGCCTCGGCCTCAACCTGCACTTCGAGTAGCCCCTTCCCTTTCGCCATCGGAAGCCATCCTGTACCCCGTACCGGATGGCTTTTTTCTTTCATGCCCACCCTCTGGGAGGGTCCTTCCCCCGGCGCCCCGCCTCTCGACCGGATGATCGACCGATGGCGACCGCTCTCATGCAAATCGCGCATGCGGAGAGCATGAACACTCGTCTTTGGCTGCATCTGGAAGAATATTTAGAAATTGTCAAATCTATGATAGACGAAAGGCAATGGATTGAATCGATGTCGTATAATTCATCAAAATGTTAACATATTTCTAATGAATGCCCCTTGAGCATGCAGGACGGCGGTTTTGATATAACGATTTAGCAATCTTCGTTCAGTCTACGGTCCGGGTTGTTTAAACAAAAGGATTTTGAAATCATTATCTTTAGTTAAATCAAAACTCTTGTTGTATGAACACGATTTTCCTGAACGTCATGGACATCAAGGTGGACGACCCCGTCGCGTTTACCTTCTTCACCGGTTACATGGCCATGCTGGCCGCATCCGTGTTTTTCTTCTTTGAGCGTGGCCAGGTCGATGGCAAGTGGAAGACCTCCCTGCTGGTCTCCGGCCTGATCACGGGCATCGCAGCCGTGCATTATTACTACATGCGCGACTACTATGCCTCCACTGGCAAGACGCCGGTAGCCCTGCGTTACATCGACTGGACCCTGACGGTTCCCCTGATGTGCCTGGAGTTCTACCTGCTGCTGAAGCCGGCCGGTGCGAAGTCGTCGTTCATGTGGAAGCTGATCGCCGCCTCCGTGCTGATGCTGGTTGCCGGTTACATCGGAGAGGCCTTCACGGACGGTTCCACGGCACATTCCGTCAAGTGGGGTGTGATCTCCACGATCGGCTATGTCTACATCCTGTACTCGGCATGGTTCGGCGAGGCCAAGACCCTGGCCGCCGCCAGCAATTCCCCTGCCGTGGCCAAGGGCATCAACGCCCTCGCCTGGTTCGTACTGGTCGGTTGGGCCATCTATCCGATCGGCTACATGGCCATGCCCGGCGGTTGGCTGAGCAGCATGTTCGCCCCCGAGGATGTGAACCTGTTCTACAACCTCGCCGATGCCATCAACAAGATCGGATTCGGCCTGGTCGTATACGGTATCGCCACTTCCGAGAGCAAGTGATCCGGATCCCTTTGCAACAAGCCCTCCCCGACGTGGATATTATCCAGGGGAGGGCTTTTTCTTTCTTCCGACTTCCGTGTAGACCTGCAATCGGTTGACGACATGTCTTATTCGAGGATGGCCTTGATGGCATTGGGATCGGGCTGGGTGGTCCTCCACGAGCTGCTGGGGGGCATGCCACCTGCGTTGCAGACGGCGGTCTTCCTGGTGGGGATCCTGACGTTGGGGGTCCCGCATGGTGCTGCCGACCTGTTGGTGGAGATGCGCAACCGCGGTGGGGATGGCTTCCCGGTCGTCCCGTTCCTGCTGAAGTATGTCATGCGCCTCTCCGTCTTCGCCTTGCTCCTGTTCCTGTTCCCGACTCTGGGACTGCTGATCTTCATCGGTATCGCCGCCTATCATTTCGGCGAGACCGACCTGGCCACGCTGGATGCGTCGGGTCTTTCCGGGAAGATGGCCGTCTTTCTGCACGGGCTTTCGATCCTCGGGATCATCCTGCTGGGGCATGCGGTGGAGTTGAGGCCGTACCTGGCGTTGGTCGGTTCCGGGCGTTTCGACCTGGAAGGGGTCATGGCCCTGTTGGAGGGACATGCCCTGGTGCTGATGGCCGTGTGCTGTCTGTTTGTCGGCCTGGCCATGTGGGTGCATTGCCGTCGACATCCCGGCGAATGGGGCCGGGCGGGGTTGAAGTGGGCGTTGTATTATGTCCCGATGGCGTTGATCCTGTGGCGGCTTCCGTTGTTGGAGGGGTTCACGTTCTATTTCATCGGCTGGCATTCGGTGCTCTCGCTGGACTTTATCGTGGGGTACCTCTGCCGGTCCGGGGCCTTTCCCCGCCGGCGTGTGATCGGTCAGATCGCCCTGTTCAGCGGGATGGCCATCGTGGGCATCGTGGCCGTGGGTCTGGCGGGTTTCATGTTCGCTTCGCCGACCTCGATGGCCTGGTATGTGTTCATGGGGTTGGCGGTGCTGACGGCTCCGCACATGGAGGTCATGCACGACATGTATCACCGGTTGCGGAAGGACATGCGTTCGTCTGCAGGCGAACTGGCGCGGGGCTGAAGGGCGCGGCGTCTGTCAGGGGTTCCGGCCTGCTCCCGGCCACAACACCCGTCTATATCAATGTTTCCAGGAACGCCTTGACGGCATCATACCTTGGTGGGATGGGTGTGGACTGTTTCTGTCCGGCCATGATGCCCAGTACCGCATCGGGCAGGGGGATGGGCTGTCCGGTGGCCTGTTCCACGCAGTCGGGGAATTTGACGGGATGTGCCGTTCCGAGGAAGTAGCCTTTCTGGCCTTGGTGTTTCCGTTGCCATTCGTCGAGGGCCAGGTATCCGATGGCGCCGTGCGGGTCGAGCAGGTAATGATCGTGTTGGTGGACTGTGCGGATGGCGGCGGATGTCTGGGCGTCGTCGAAGGTGGCTGCGCTGAGGATCGACCTGCAGGCTTCGGGGCTTTTTCCGAGGAGTTCGAGGATGCGGACGAAGTTGCTGGGGTCGGCCACGTCCATGGCGTTGGCGTGGGTGGGGATGGCTTTGCGGGGCTTGTATCCCTGTCCATCGAGGAACCGGGGGACGGTGTCGTTGGCGTTGCAGGCGGCGATGAAGCGTGCCACGGGGAGTCCGGAGCGCCAGGCCATCATCCCGGCGCAGAGGTTGCCGAAGTTGCCGCTGGGTACGGAGATGACGGGTGGGGTGGGTCGGTGGGGCCACTGCTGCCAGGCGAGGATGTAGTAGAGTTGCTGGGGCAGCCAGCGGGCGACGTTGATCGAGTTGGCGGAGCTGAGGGCCAGTCGCGCGCGGAGGGATGCATCGGCGAAGGCGGTCTTGACGAGTCGCTGGCAGTCGTCGAAGTCGCCGGATACTTCCAGGGCGTGGGTATTGCCGCCGAGGGTGGTGAGTTGTTTTTCCTGTACGGGGCTTACTTTTCCGGAGGGGTAGAGGATGACGACGTCGATGCCGGGGACGTGGTGGAAGCCGTGGGCGACGGCGCCTCCGGTGTCGCCGCTGGTGGCGACGAGTACGACGGTGCGTTGGTCCCTGTTCTGGGCGAACCATCCGAGGCATCGGCTCATGAAGCGGGCGCCGACGTCCTTGAAGGCGAGGGTGGGGCCGTGGAAGAGTTCGAGGCAGGCGATGTCGTCGGTGACGGGCCGTAGGGGGATGGGGAAGTCGAGGGTCTGATGGACGATGCGGAGAAGTTCTGTTTCGGGGATGGCATCTCCGACGTAGGGGTGCATGACGCGGAGGGCCATCTCGTCTTTGGGGAGGCTGGGGAGTGCGTCGATGAAGTCCTTTGTCCAGACGGGGTTTTGGGTGGGGAAATAGAGGCTGCCGTCGGGTGCCTGTCCGTCGAGTGTGGCGGTTCGGAAGTCGGTGACGGGCGACTGGCGGGCGAGGCTGTGGTATCTCATGCCGGTATTGCTGGGGGTGGGCTTTCCGTCCAGGGGATGTCGCGTACGCCTGTCGGGTTGACGCGGGTGACATAGGTCCGGTGTTCGATGCCGATGCGGTCGTAGACTTCTTGCATGATCCCGCCCATGGTTTCGGCCTGTGTACGGGTCTGATTGAGCATGAAGACGGAGGGTCCGCTGCCGGAGATGCCGCCGCCGAGTGCGCCGGCTTCGAGGCAGCGTCGTTTGACTTCGGCGAAGCCGGGGATGAGGATGCTGCGGACGGGTTCGATGATGACGTCTTCGAGGGAGCGTCCGATGAGGGGATAGTCGCCCTTCATGAGTCCGGCGACGAGTCCGGCGATGTTCCCCCATTGTCGGATGGCCTGTTTGAGTTGGACTTCCTTGCGGAGGATCTGTCGGGCGTCGGAGGTGCGTACCTCTATCTGCGGGTGTACGACGGCCACGTGGAGGGGTGGGGCTTCGAGTCGGACGATGTCGAGGGGGTGGATGGCGCGGATGAGGGTGATGCCGCCGAGGATGCAGGGGGTGATGTTGTCGGCGTGTTTGACGCCGCTGGCGACCTTTTCACCGTTCATGGCGAAGCGGACCAGGTCGTTGTCGGAGAAGGGTTTGCCGAGGAGGCGGTTGGCGGCGACGACGGCGCCGGCGGCGCTGGCGGCGCTGGAGCCGAGGCCGCTGCCGGGTTTGATGTGTTTGGTGATGGTGAGGCGGAGTCCGGGTGGCTGGGGCAGTTCGTCGAGGAGGGCGAGGAGGGCAGCGCCTGCCACGTTCTGGTCGGGTGCCAGGGGAAGGTCGTAGGCGTCGGTATGCCGGATCTCGAGGCCGGGCGTGTCGGTGCGTTCGAGTTCCATGACGTCCATGGGTTCTTCGAGGGCGAGCCCGAGGATGTCGAAGCCGCAGACGAGGTTGGCGATGGTGGCGGGGGCGCCGATGCGGATGCGGTCGATCACGGCGTTGGCGTTGGGGGCTAGCGGAGGGTGGCGCGGACGATGTCTGCGAAGACACCGCTGGCGGTGACGTCGGCGCCGGCGCCGGCACCCTTCACGACGAGGGGTTGTTCCGGGTATCGTTTTGTGTGGAAGAGGACGATGTTGTCCTTTCCGTAGAGGTGGAAGAAGTCGTGCCCCGGCTGGATATGGCGGAGACCGACGCGGGCCTTACCCTGGGCGAAGGAGGCCACGAACTTGAGTTTGCAGCCCTTGGCGGTGGCGTCGTCGAGGAGGCTCCGGAAATGGGGTTCGCAGGCGAGCATCTCGCGGTAGAAGTCGTCGACGGTACCTTGCATGCAGGCGGGCGGGAGGAAGGCTTCGCAGTCGATGTCGTGCAGGTCGAGCACCTCGCCAGATTCGCGGGCGAGGATGAGGATCTTGCGAATGACGTCGGTGCCGCTGAGGTCGAGCCTGGGGTCGGGCTCGGTGTAGCCTTCGTCCTGGGCCTGCCGGACGACGTCGGCGAAGGGTCGGGAGCCGTCGTAGTGGTTGAAGACGAAGTTGAGGGTGCCGCTGAGGACGGCTTCGATGCGGAGCACTTCGTCGCCGCTGCCGAGGAGGTCGTTGAGGGTGCCGATGACGGGGAGTCCTGCGCCGACGTTGGTCTCGAAGAGGAAGCGGCAGTTGAATTCGCCGGCGAGGTCCTTGAGGCGGCGGTAGTCGGCATAGGCCGAGGATGCGGCGATCTTGTTGCAGGCGACGACCGACATGGAGCGGCGGAGCAGGCGTTCGTAGAGGCGTGGGATGCGGTCGCTGGCGGTGATGTCGACGAAGACGGTGTTGCGGAGGTTGCGTTGGAGGAGGAAGTCGGCCAGTGCGTCGGGGTTGGCCGGCTGGCCCTTTGCGAGGGCTTCCTTCCAGTCGCCGAGCCCGATGCCGTCTTCGGAGAGCAGCATGCGGCGGCTGTTGGAGAGGCCGACGATGCGTACCTGGAGGCGCATCTGCCGGGCGAGGTAGTCGTGCTGGCGGTGGAGTTGTTCGAGCAGTCGGCCGCCGACGTTGCCGGTGCCGATGATGCAGAGGTTGAGTTGTTTGAGGCCCGACTCGAAGAATTCCTCATGGAGGACGTTGAGGGCCTTTCTGACGTCGGAGGAGGAGATGACGGCGGAGATGTTGCGTTCGGAGGAGCCCTGGGCGATGGCGCGGACGTTGATGCCGTTGCGGCCGAGGGCGCCGAACAGGCGTCCGCTGATGCCGGGGTGGCTCTTCATGCGGCCGCCGACGAGGGCGATGATGGAGAGGTCTCGTTCGATGCGGAGGGGGTCGACCTTCTGGAGGGCGATCTCGACGGCGAAGGCGTCGTCCACCAGGGTGCGGGCCCTCTCGCAGGCCGACTCGTCGATGCCCACGCAGATGCTGTGTTCGGAGGATCCCTGGGTGATGAGGATGACGTTGATGCCGCCGTTGGCGAGTGCTTCGAAGAGTCGTTTGGAGAAGCCGGGTACGCCGACCATGCCGCTGCCCTCGAGGCTGAGCAGGGCGACACGGCCGATGCCCGAGATGCCGCGTACGATGTCCGACTGTGGGGCTTCGCGGTTCTCGATGACGGTGCCGGCGTCGTCCGGGGCGAAGGTGTTCTTGATCCAGACGGGGATGTTCTGCGACATCACGGGCTGTATCGTCGGCGGGTAGATGACTTTGGCGCCGAAGTGAGAGAGTTCCATGGCCTCCTGGTAGGAGATGGCGGGGATGATGCGGACGTTGGACACCCAGCGGGGGTCGGCCGTCATCATGCCCGACACGTCGGTCCATATCTCGAGGGTGTCGGCCTCGAGGGCCGATGCCAGGATGGCGGCCGTGTAGTCGGACCCGCCGCGGCCCAGGGTGGTGGTGGCGCCCTGTGCGTCGGCGGCGATGAAGCCGGGGACGACGGTCACCGGGGCGTCATGCCGGCTGAAGTGGGTGCGGACGGCCTCCCGGGTGGCCGGGGCGTCGACCGTGGCGTTGCCGAAGGCCGAGTTGGTACGGATGAGTGTTCGGGCGTCCTGCCAGTCGGACCCGGGCAGCGCTTCGGCGAAGGCGGCGGCGATGATGCGGGACGACAGCAGTTCGCCGAAGGCGACGATGCGGTCGCGGGTGCGGGGGGACAGTTCGCCGAGGAGGGACACGCCGTTGCAGATGTCCTCGAGGTCGTTGCAATGTTTCTTGACCTGGCTGAGGGTGGCGCTCTGCCGGTCGATGGGGAGGAGTGACGCGACGGTGTCGAGGTGTCGTTGTTCGACGGCGGCCAGGGTCTCGCGGAAGGCGTCGGTGCCAGCGGCGGCCTGGTCGCCGCAGGCCAGGAGCGTGTCGGTGATGCCGCCGAGGGCGGAGACGACGACGATGGCCGGCCCGCGGTCGCGGCGGTCGAGCACGATGCGGACCACGCGGCGGATGTTGTCTGCGTTGGCGACGGAGCTGCCGCCGAATTTCAATACCTGTCTCATGCGGATGGAGCGGGGAAGTTGGCGGGATGGATTCCCGATGGGCCCGGCATGCGGGTCTCAGCGGGTCTTGGGAGGGGTTCGTCCGGTCGGGACGGGCCTGCAGCGTCGTGCTTGCAAGGTAAGCCCGCGTGTCGACAATTCCTACGTACATGCCGCCTTTTGGGGGTAAATTGCGAGGGGCGGCACCCCTCGCGGGCCGGCCCGAAACCGAGACCGATGAGCCAATCCCAAACGGCCGCCCTGCAGCAGTTCAAGACCCAGGTGGGCATCAAGTTCCAGCTGTACAACAGCCTCTTCACCTCCCTCCCCTTCCATCGGGTCGAGAAGACGGGGATCCTGCTCCCGTTGCTGCTCTCGGACTGCGAGGAGGGCTATCGACGGCGGTCGGCCCCGGTGACGATCATCGACGACTTCTTCGACCGCCACACGTCGCTGCGCACCGAGCAGGAGCGCATCGACGTGATGTTCCGCTTCGTGCAGTACGTGGAGCGGCAGGTGGTGCTCTTCGACGCCCTGGAGGACGCCGCCTTCCGGGACGTGAACGACATGTCGGGTGCGGGCACGCTGAAGCACCTGGAGGCGGAGGTCGAGCGGATGTCGGTGTCGCCGGCGCTGGCGGGACGGCTGCGCGAGTTCACGGTGCGCCTCGTACTCACCGCGCATCCGACACAGTTCTACCCGGGCAGCGTGCTGGGCATCCTGAACGACCTGTCGAAGGCGGTGGGTTCCAACGACGTGCCCCGCATCGAGGGCTACCTGCAGCAGCTGGGCAAGACGCCGTTCTTCAAGAAGCGCAAGCCGACGCCCTACGACGAGGCGGTGAGCCTGGTCTGGTATCTGGAGAACGTTTTCTACCAAGCCTGCGGGCAGATCGTGGATGCGCTGAAGTCGGCCTACGGCGATGCGGTCCCGCGCGACCGGCCACCGGTGTCGATGGGTTTCTGGCCCGGAGGCGACCGCGACGGCAACCCCTTCGTGACGGCCGAGACCACCCTGCGGGTGGCCGACGCTCTCCGGGGCAGTGTGATCAAATGCTACTATCTGGATGTCCGGCGGCTGCGGCGGCGCCTCACCTTCGAGGGCGTGGAGGAGCCGTTGCAGGCCCTGGAGAAGCAGCTGTACGACAACATCTTCATTCCCGGCATGCGGACGGGCCTCGGGCCCCGGGAGATCCTCGAGACCCTCTCGGCCATCCGCGAGACGCTGCTCTTCCAGCACAACGGACTCTTCGTGGGGATGGTCGACCGGCTGATCACGCGCGTCGAACTCTTCGGGCTGCATTTCGCATCGCTCGACCTGCGGCAGGAGGCGTCGGTGCACCGCTCGGTCCTATCGGCCCTTGCCGCGGCCCTGCCCGCGGAGATGTCCGGCCATTCGGCCCTTCCCGAGGCACAGCGCATGGCGGCGCTGGGACGGGTGCGCGACCCGCTGCCGGCGGGATGGCCGGTGGAGGGGATGGCGCGGGAGACCCTCGAGTCGATGGCGGCCGTCCGACGCATCCAGGCCGGCAACGGGCAGCGGGGCTGCGAACGCTACATCATCAGCCAGTGCGGTGCGGCCACCGACGTCATGGAGGTGCTGGCGCTCTTCGTGCTGTCGGGCTGGCGCCGGGAGCATGTGAGTGTGGACATCGTGCCGCTCTTCGAGACCATCGAGGACCTCGCGGGCGCGGAGGGGGTGATGCGGACGCTCTATGCCGACCCCGTCTATGCCGAACACCTCCGACGCCGGGGGAACCGGCAGACCATCATGCTCGGCTTCAGCGACGGCACCAAGGACGGCGGCTACCTGATGGCGAACTTCAGCATCTACCGGGCCAAGGAGGCCCTCACCCGCGTCTCGCGGGCGCATGGCGTGGAAGTCGCCTTCTTCGACGGGCGGGGCGGCCCGCCCGCCAGGGGCGGGGGCAAGACGCACCGCTTTTACGCATCGATGGGTCGGGAGGTCGCCAACCGCGAGATCCAACTCACCATCCAGGGGCAGACGATCAGTTCGAACTTCGGCACGGTCGATGCCGCCCGCTATAACATCGAGCAGCTCATGCACGCGGGGCTGGGCAACGACCTCCTCTCCGAACACCCGGTGACGATGGGCGATGCCGACCTGTCCCTCTTCGGGGAGCTGGCGTCCGTCGCCCATGCCGAGTACCTGTCGCTCCGCGATGCACCCGGGTTCATGGATTATCTCGTGCAGGCCAGTCCGCTGCGGTTCTATACCGAGACGAACATCGGCAGCCGGCCGGCCAGGCGAGCCAGCGGCGGACGGATGGGACTGAAGGACCTGCGTGCCATCCCGTACGTCGGCGCCTGGAGTCAGTTGAAGCAGAACGTGACAGGGTATTTCGGCGTGGGGACCGCCCTTCGCCGGCTCGACGAGGCCGGACGCTTCGAGGAGGTGCGGGGGATGTACCGGCGTTCGCCCTTCTTCCGGACCCTGATCGACAACTGCGAGATGGCCATGCAGAAATGCTTCTTCCCGCTGACCGGATTCCTCCGGGAGCATCCCGTGTTCGGCCCCCTGTGGGAACGGATACACGGGGAGTACGGGCTGACGCAACGCTATGTCTGTCAGCTGTCGGGCCGTGCAGGCCTGATGGAGGACCATCCCGTGGAACGCCTGTCGATACAGATGCGGGAAAGGATCGTACTGCCGTTGACGACCATCCAGCAGTATGCGCTCACCAAGGTGCGGGAGATGGAGGAGCACAACCTCGTCACGCCCATCAAGCGGGTCTACGAGAAGCTGGCGATGCGCTGTTCCTTCGGGATCATCAACGCCGGGCGCAATTCGGCCTGAGCCGGGTGTTCGGGAACGGTTCAGCCGACCTGCCGGGCGGCCTGGGCAGCATCCGGCTGCCCGTAGATGCCCCTGACGATCCGTTCGATCTCGGCTATGCCCGACATCCGGCAATTGCCGTTGAAGGCGGCCATGGAGGCCACTTCCAGCCGGGCGGTCAGGACATCCCCATCCATGCGGGCCGCGCCCGTGAAGCGGAGCCTTTCGTAGACGAAGAGGTTGCCTTCCACCTTGCCTTCGATGGTGGCGCTGCGGCTGACGATGCTGCCGACCACCGTGCCGGATGCCGTCACGACGACTTCCTGCTCGCACCGGATGTCGCCCATCACTATGCCTTCGACGACGACGGCCGACCGACTAACGATCAGTCCGTTCATGACCATTTCGGGGGTGATGTGGGAGGTCTGCGCCGCATCCCGGCCCGGACGCTGGCCGGAACTCCGTATCGGATTCATGGTGAAAAAGTATGATACATATGGCGGTCCGACAATGGCCCGGGCGTTTTTTCGATGAAGCATGCAAAAGGGGAGGGCGGTTGGAAAACCGCCCTCGATGTCTGATTGACCCAACTTGAACCGGCCTGCCGGGGCAGGCTAGAACTTGTAGACGGCAGCGACCAGGAAACTCGCGTCGGAGTTCCGGGCCTGGCCGGATTTGTTGCTGTAGATGCCGGCGTTGGCCGTCTCCATCCGGAATTCGGGGATGAGGGTGAGGTCGCCAAGGCGGATGTTGCCGGAGAGGGTGTTGGCCAGTACGCCGGCCCCTACGGGTGCCAGCGACATGGCGGAGATGCGGTTTTTGTCGCTGAAGTATTCGGTCCGCAGCGTCAGGCCGAAGCCGGTGGAGGGGTCGATGTTGAGGTACAGGGCCGAACCCCACCAGGTCTGGGCCTGCTGGGCGTATTTGTCGTTCTGCTGCAGGCGGTTGGAGGCGATGGTGCCGTTGTAGCCGAGGCTCACGATCTCGTTGAGGCGTGCGGTGAGGACGAGGTCGTACTGGGCGGTCCGGGCACTGTCCGTGTAGCGTTTGCCGCCCACGTAGTTGACATAGGCCTTGACGTCGTCGGTGACGGCGAGGGCGTACTGGGCGAGGAGGTATTTGGCGCTGTTGACCGGGGCGGTCTTGAAGTCGGTCGGGTTGGCGATGCCCAGCATGAAGCTGCTGTTTCCCGCGGTGGCCTCGGCTTTGACGCCGGTATGGAAGAAGGGCCCCCAGGAGAACATGTAGGACATGCTGTAGTTGCGGTTGGCGGGGGCGTCGACGACCTCGTAGCCGATGTGGGTCGCCCAGCTGCCGGCGGTGACCTTTAGCCAGTCGGCGGCCTGGTAGGTGATCAAGAGTTGCTTGATGGCCGACTTGAGGCCTGTCTCGTTATAGGAGAACTCCTCGGCCCGGCGGCCGACGCCCAGGTCCGCCACCAGCCCGACCTTGCCTTTGGCATAGTCGAGCTTCAGGGAGGCCATGCCCAGCTCGAAGGAGTTGTCCGAATGGGTGAAGCTGGTCCGGTTGTTGGCGGCGCTGCGCATGAAGTCGCTCCGGAAATACGCGTCCGCGAATCCGGACAGTTTCACGACGGGCTTCGATTCCTTGGTTTCCGATGTCTTATCCTGGGCATGGAGGGTTCCCAGGCATGCGGCTGCCAGTCCCAGGACGGCGATTTTTCGTAACATTGTGTTGCTGTTTTTTCAGTGACGGGTGCAGCTAGAAGGGTGTCATCCTGGACCGATACCACCGCTTCGGCTGTGCCCTGATTTTTTTTGGGCGTTACAGGAGGGGTTTTACAGCGCCACGGCGGCTTCGGCCGGGCTTTTTGGGATCAGCACGTCGAGTTGCCGTTCCTCGATTTCACCGTCGAGGGGGTTCTCCACCAGGAGGGTTCCCTGGACATATTTCTCATTGTGCTGGCTGGCGTCGAGTCCGATCTCTTCCTCTTCGGAGGATACCCGCAGGGGCAGGACGAAGTTGATGAACTTGAAGATCCCGTAGGATACGGCGAAGCTGTAGCCTACGGCGATGGCCAGTGCCTTGGTCTGGGTGAGGAAGAAGTCGGCATTGCCGAAGAACAGTCCGTCGTTGCCGGCCGGGTTGACCGCCTTGGTGGCGAAGATGCCGGTCATGAGCATGCCCACCATGCCGCCGAGGCCGTGGCAGGGGAAGACGTCGAGGGTGTCGTCGAGGGAGGATTTCGACTTGTAGTATACGGCGACGTTGGAGATGACGGCTGCCACCACGCCGATGAAGATCGACTGGGGGATGGCGACGAAGCCGGCTGCCGGGGTGATGGCCACCAGTCCGACGACGGCGCCGATGCAGAATCCGAGGACGGAGGGCTTCTTGCCCTTCAGGACGTCGAAGAACATCCACGACAGTCCGGCGGCGGCTGCAGCCGTGTTGGTGGTCGCAAAGGCCGATACGGCCAGGGCGTTCGCGCCCAGGGCCGAGCCCGCGTTGAAGCCGAACCATCCGAACCATAGCAGCCCCGTACCGATCAGCACGTAGGGGACGTTGGCGGGGGGCACTTCCATCCGCTGGATATGGACCTTGCGGCGTTTGAGCACCATGGCGCCCGCCAGGGCCGCGCAGCCGGCCGAGATGTGCACGACCGTGCCACCTGCGAAGTCCAGCGCCCCCCACTTGAACAGGAAACCCTCCGGATGCCAGCTCCAATGGGCCAGCGGGGCGTAGACCAGCGTGGAGAAGAGTACGGTGAACAGGATGTACGCGTTGAACCGGATCCGTTCGGCGACGGCACCCACCACGAGTCCGGGGGTGATGATGGCGAACATCAGCTGGAACATCGAGAACAGGGATTTCGGGATCGTGGGCGCCAGGCTCCAGGGTTCACCGGAGGTGACGCCCTGGAAGAACAGATGGGTGCCCGGCTGGCCGATGAACCCGCCCACGGACTCCCCGAAGGCCAGGCTGTAGCCGAAGGCGATCCACAATACACTCACCACGCCCGCCGCCACTACGCTCTTGATCATGGTCGAGATGACATTCTTGCGATGCACCATGCCGCCGTAGAAAAAAGCCAGGCCCGGGGTCATCAGGAATACCAGGGCCGTCGCCACCAGGATCCAGGAGATGTCGGCCGCATTATACTTGCCGCCATCGTCGTAATTGACCTGCGCAGGGACGAAGATGGCCGCCACCGCCAATACCATCAGTGAGAGAAAGGGAAGGACCTCCCGGATGCCGATTTTTTTCATGTGCTTCACGTTTAAATGGATGAATGATGAGCCTGTTTACACAATAATATCCCTTTTTCGTGCTAAAGCACAACAAACTGCGAATTAGATATTAACATAGAATATAAATTAATATTACGTCAAGGGTGAAAAAAAATGATGCAAAACAATAAAAATCAGTTTATTATGGGTTTGACCGTCATGATATTCAGAAAACGGGTGAAATGAAAATAGAAGAATAGAATAAATAGTAATATGTTTTTCCCGGTTGAGGGATCCTTTCAGGGGGGAGTGGCCTGTGTGGGTCAGGACGGTGGCGGTCGTCGGCGCTCGTCGGGGGGGCGTGGGGGTGGTGACGGCCGTTGCGTGGACGGACCGGATCCTGGGAGGCGTTGTTGACGGGGCGGGAAGCCGGTCGGGCTAGGAGGCCATGAGGTTGGCGTCCTTGGTTTCGAGGAGGGAGTGGCCGCAGAGGTATTCGTCGACCTTACGGGCGCATTCACGGCCTTCGCTGATGGCCCAGACGACGAGGGACTGGCCGCGGCGCATGTCGCCACAGGTGAAGACGCGGGCAATGTTGGTCTGGAAGCTTTTTTCTCCGGCGAGTACGTTGCCGCGGGCGTCGGTTTCGATGTCGAGGTCTTGCAGGAGGCCTTCGTGCCGGGGGTTGGTGAAGCCCATGGCGAGGAGGGCCAGGTCGCATTCGATGGTCTGTTCGCTGCCGGGTCTTTCTTCGAATCGGGCGGGTCTGCCGTCTTCGGAGGCCTTCCATTCGAGTTCGACGGTGAGCAGGGCGCGGAGTCGGCCCTGTTCATCGCCGAGGAAGGCCTTGGTGGCGACGGCCCAGCGGCGTTGGCAACCTTCTTCGTGGGAGGTGGAGGTCTTGAGGGTCATGGGGTAGGTGGGCCAGGGCATGAACTGGGTACGGGTGGCCGGGGGTTTGGGGAGCAGTTCGAACTGGGTGACGGAGCGGGCGCCCTGCCGGTTGGAGGTTCCGACGCAGTCGCTGCCGGTGTCGCCCCCGCCGATGACGACGACCTTCTTGCCGTGTGCGTCGATGGTTTCGGCGAGGATGTTGGCTTCGATGTCGGGGTGGGCGAGGGGGTCGAGGCCGGCCATGCGTTTGTTCTGTTGTTTGAGGAAGGGCATGGCGAAGTGGACGCCCGGGAGTCCGCGTCCGGGCACGTCGAGGTCGCGCGGGACGGTGGAGCCGCCGCAGAGGACGATGGCGTGGAATTCGCGGAGGAGGTCGTTGGGGTTGATGTTGGCGCCGACGTGGGCATGGCATCGGAAGACGATGCCTTCCGCTTCGAGGATGCGGATGCGTCTGTCGACGATGTCCTTGGAGAGTTTGAAGTCGGGTATCCCGTAGCGGAGCAGTCCGCCGGGTCTGTCATCGCGTTCGAAGACGGTGACGGTATGGCCGGCCTGATTGAGTTGTGCTGCGGCGGCGAGTCCGGCGGGTCCGGAGCCGACGACGGCCACGCGGCGTCCGGTGCGGAGGTTGGGGATGCGGGGTTCGACGTATCCTTCGCGGAAGGCGGTCTCGGCGATGTGTTTTTCGATCTCTTCGATGGCGACGGGGGGCTGGTTGATGCCGAGGACGCAGGCGCTTTCGCAGGGTGCGGGGCATATGCGGCCGGTGAATTCGGGGAAGTTGTTGGTGCCGGAGAGGATGTCGAAGGCTTCCCGCCAGTCGCCGCGGTAGACGGCGTCGTTGAATTCCGGGATGACGTTGCCGAGGGGGCAGCCGTGGTGGCAGAAGGGGACGCCGCAGTCCATGCATCTGGCGCCTTGTTGGCGGATGCCGGGTTCGTCGAGGAGGTGGGTGAACTCCCGGTAGTCGTGTATGCGGTCGGTGGCGGGTCGCATGCCGGGCGTCTCGCGGTTGAATTCCAGGAATCCGGTCGGTTTTCCCATGGGGTGGTTGCGTTGGGCTGGGGGAGGGGTCAGATGGGGATGGCGGGTGTGCGTCGGGCCAGCACTTTCTTGTAGTCTTTGGGGAAGACCTTGACGAAGGTGTTGGCCTGTTGGTCGAAGTCGTCGAGTACGAAGCGGGCGACGGGGCTGCCGGTGAGGCGGGCGTGTGTGTCGAGGAGTTGGCGGATGGTGCGGCGGTCGTCGTCGTCGAGGGGGTCGAGGTCGACCATTTCGGGGTTGACGTGTGCGGCGAGTCTTGCGCCGGTGTCGTAGACGTAGGCGATGCCCCCGCTCATGCCGGCGGCGAAGTTGCGTCCGGTGGGGCCGAGGATGAGGGTGGTGCCGCCGGTCATGTATTCGCAGCCGTGGTCGCCCACGCCTTCGACGACGGCGGTGGCGCCGGAGTTGCGGACGCAGAAGCGTTCTCCGGCCATGCCTCGGATGTAGGCTTCGCCGGAGGTGGCGCCGTAGAGGGCGACGTTGCCGATGACGATGTTCTCTTCGGCCGGGAAGGAGGCCTGGGGGTGTGGGTGAACGATGAGTTGGCCGCCGCTGAGGCCTTTGCCGAAGTAGTCGTTGGCATCTCCTTCGAGGTGGAGGGTGAGGCCTTTGGCGAGGAAGGCGCCGAAGCTTTGGCCGGCGGTGCCGTCGAAGTGGAAGCGGATGGTGCCGTCCGGAAGTCCGCCGGGGTGGCTGCGGGTGATCTCGTTGGAGAGGAGGGTGCCCGTGGTGCGGTCGGTGTTGCGGATGGGGAAGGAGGCGGCGACGGGGGTGCCGTGTTCGAGGGCGGGTCGGGCGGCGTCGAGGAGTTTCCAGTCGAGTACGCCGTCGAGTCCGTGGTCCTGCGGTTCCTGGCAGTGGAGGCCGGTGTACCTGCCTTCGGGTTCCTGGAAGAGGATGGGGTTGAGGTCGAGGGTGCGGTGTTTCCAGTGGGTGATGTCTGGGCGGAGGGTGAGGTGTTGGACCTGTCCGACCATTTCGTTGACGGTGCGGTAGCCGAGTTCGGCCATGGTCTCGCGGAGGTCGCGTGTGAGGAAGCGGATGAGGTTGACGACGTGGTCGGCGGCGCCGGTGAAGCGTTTCCGCAGTTCGGGGTCCTGGGTGGCCACGCCGACGGGGCAGGTGTTGAGGTGGCATTTCCGCATGAGGATGCAGCCTTCGACGACGAGGGCTGCCGTGGCGACCCCCCATTCTTCGGCGCCGAGGAGGGTGGCGATGGCGATGTCGCGGCCGGTCTTGAGTTGTCCGTCGGCCTGGACGGTGACGCGGCTGCGGAGGCGGTTGCGGACGAGGGTCTGGTGGGTTTCGGCGAGGCCGAGTTCCCAGGGGAGGCCGGCGTGTCGGATGGAGCTCATGGGGGAGGCGCCGGTGCCGCCGTCGTAGCCCGAGATGAGGACGACGTCCGACTTGGCCTTGGTGACGCCTGCGGCGATGGTGCCGACGCCGGCCTTGGAGACTAGTTTGACACTGATGCGGGCGCGTCGGTTGGCGTTCTTGAGGTCGAAGATGAGTTGGGCGAGGTCTTCGATGGAGTAGATGTCGTGGTGGGGTGGTGGGGATATGAGGCCTACGCCGGGTGTCGAGTGGCGTACGCGGCCGATCCAGTCGTCCACCTTGTGGCCGGGCAGCTGGCCCCCTTCGCCGGGCTTGGCGCCCTGTGCCATCTTGATCTGGAGTTCGTCGGCCTCGGTGAGGTATCGGGCGGTGACGCCGAAGCGGGCGGAGGCGACCTGCTTGATGGCGGAGCGCATGGAGTCGCCGTTCGGCAGGGGGTCGTAGCGCGACTCGTCCTCGCCGCCTTCGCCGGTGTTGCTGCGGGCGCCGAGGCGGTTCATGGCGATGGCGAGGGTGGTGTGGGCCTCCCAGGAGATGGAGCCGAACGACATGGCGCCGGTGGCGAAGCGGCGGTAGATGCTTTCCGCGGGTTCCACTTCATCGATGGGGACGGGCGGGAGTGTCTTTCGGAAGTCGAAGAGGCTGCGCAGGGTACATGCTTTTTCCGACTGGTCGTTGACGGCCTTTGCGTAGCGGCGGTAGGTGGCGTGGTCGCCGGTGCGGGTGGCCAGCTGCAGCAGGTGGATGGTCTGGGGGTTGAAGAGGTGGTATTCGCCCTTGCGGTTCCACTGGTAGACGCCGCCGGCGGGCAGCTGGTCTGTGGGCACCTGTTTCCGGCTGAAGGCGATGGCGTGTTTGGCGAGGGCCTCGCGGGCGATCTCGTCGAGGCCGAGGCCTTCGATGCGGGAGACGGCGCCGGTGAAGCACTTGTCGACCACGGTGCGGGAGATGCCGATGATCTCCATGATCTGGGCGCCCTGGTACGACTGCAGGGTGGAGATGCCCATCTTGGAGAACACCTTGAGGAGGCCGTCGTTGACGGCCTTGATGTAGTTCTTCTTGAGTTGTTCGGGGTCGAGGGCCGTCTGCAGGCGTCCGCTGTTGCGGAGGTCGCGGATGGTGGACAGGGCGAGGTAGGGGTTGATGGCGGTGGCGCCGAAGGCCAGCAGGCAGGCGAAGTGGTGGACCTCCCATACGTCTCCCGCTTCGACGACGATGCCGACCTTCCCGCGGATGCCTTTGCGGATGAGGTGGTGGTGGACGGCGGAGGTGGCCAGGAGGGAGGGGATGGGGGCGTGTTCGGAGTCGATGGCCCTGTCTTGCAGGATGAGCACTTCGAAGCCGTCCTGCACGGCGTCGACGGCGTAGCGGCAGACGCGGTCGAGGGCCGACTGGAGGGAGCCGGGCTTTCCGTCGGCCCGGAAGTAGCATTGGAGGGTCTTGGCCTGGAAGATACCGGTGTCGATGCTGCGGATCTTCTCGAGGTCGTGGTTGGTGAGCACGGGATGCTTCAGGGCCACGGTGTGGCAGCTGAGCGGGTCTTCCACCAGCATGTTGCCGTTGTTGCCGACGAAGCTGGCGAGGGACATGACGAGCCGTTCGCGGATCGGGTCGATGGGCGGGTTGGTGACCTGGGCGAAGAGTTGCTTGAAATAGCTGCTGAGGTGCTGGGGCTGGTCGCTGAGGACGGCCAGGGGTGTGTCGGTGCCCATGGAGCCCACGGGTTCCTTCCCTTCCAGGGCCATGGGGGCGATGATCCTGTCGAGGTCTTCGCGGGTGTAGCCGAAGGCCTTCTGGTATTTGAACACCTGGTCGTGTTCCAGGTGGGTGAACATGACGCGGGGTTCGGGGAGTTCGTTGAGGCGGATCTTGTATTTGTGGAGCCAGTCGGCGTAGGGTTTGCGGTGGCAGATGTCGTTCTTGATCTCCTCGTCGCTGATGATGCGGCCCTGTTCGAGGTCGACGACGAACATGCGGCCGGGCTGGAGGCGGCCCTTCTCGCGGACCAGGGCGGGGTCTACCGGCAGGGCGCCGCTTTCGGAGGCCATGATGACGCGGTCGTCGGTGGTGACGCAGTAGCGGGAGGGGCGGAGGCCGTTGCGGTCGAGGGTGGCGCCGATGATGCGGCCGTCTGTGAAGGAGATGGAGGCGGGCCCGTCCCAGGGCTCCATGATGGAGGCGTGGTATTCGTAGAAGGCCTTGCGGGCGGGGTCCATCATGTCGTTCTCGTCCCAGGCCTCTGGGATGAGCATCATCATGACATGCGGGAGCGACCGGCCGGTCATGCAGAGCAGTTCGATCATGTTGTCGAGGCAGGCGCTGTCGGACTGCCCATCGCCGACGATGGGCAGGAGCATTTCCATCTCCTCCCGGCTGAAGAGGGGCGAGGTGAAGCCGCGTTCGCTGCTCTTGAGCCAGTTGAGGTTACCCTGGAGGGTGTTGATCTCTCCGTTGTGGGCGATGTAGCGGAAGGGTTGTGCCAGCTTCCAGGAGGGGAAGGTGTTGGTCGCGAAGCGGGAGTGGACGAGTCCGAAGGCGCTCACGACGCGGCGGTTGCGCAGGTCGGCGAAGTAGTGGCGTACCTGTCCGCTGGTGAGTTGGCCCTTGTAGACGACGATGCGGTGGGACAGGGAGGCGATGTAGAAGCCGACGGGGTCTTTGCGGACGGTGTCGCGGATGAGGTGGCTGGCGTGGTTGCGGAGGACGAAGAGTTTGCGTTCGAAGGCGTCCGGGTCGGTGATATGGTCTGGGCAGGCGACGAAGACCTGTTCCATCTCGGGTTCGACGGACAGGGCGGTGGGGCCGATGCCGGAGGGGTCGACGGGCACTTTGCGCCAGGCGAGGATCTCGAGGCCGAGTTTGTCGGCCGTGCGTTGGAAGATCTCGCGGCATTCCTCGCGCAGGCGTACGTCGCGGGGGAAGAACACGCATCCGGCGGCATAGCGGCCGAAGGGGGGGAGGTGGACGCCGAGTTTCAGGCATTCCTCGAAGAGGAACTCATGGGGTGTCTGGATGAGGATGCCGGCCCCGTCGCCCGTATTGTCCTCGCAGCCGCAGGCGCCGCGGTGCTCCATGTTCTCGAGGATGGTGAGGGCGTCGGAGACGATCTGGTGGCTCCGGTTGCCCTTGATGTTGGCCACGAAGCCGATGCCGCAGGCGTCATGTTCGAATTCTGGGCGGTACAGTCCCCGGTTGCTTGCCATGGTGATGCTTCTGTTTGGAGGAAATCAAAGGAAAAGGCGTTTTCACGGGAGGATGTCAAAGGGAATGGCAAGAGTTGGGATGAAACTACAAAAAGATATCGGGTTTACCTGACATGCTATGGTTTTTCGGGGATGACGGTCCGTCGGGGGTGGTTCAGACGAGGTATCCGAAGAGTTTGTCGTCCTTGTTGATCTCGGTGAAGCGGATACCGTCGAGGTGCATGCGGGCGAGGAGTGCGTCGTAGTCGTCGCGTTGGCGGAGTTCGATGCCGACGAGGGCGGGTCCGGCCTCCTTGTTGGTCTTCTGCATGTATTCGAAGCGGGTGATGTCGTCGGTGGGGCCGAGGATGCGGTTGACGAATTCGCGGAGGGCGCCGGGTCGCTGGGCGAAGCGGATAAGGAAGTAGTGTTTGAGGCCTTCGTATTGGAGGGCCCGTTCGCGGATCTCGGGCATGCGGGCGATGTCGTTGTTGCTGCCGCTGACGATGCAGACGGCCTTCTTGCCGCGGAGTTGGTCGGCGTAGTCGTCGAGGGCGGCGACGGCCAGGGCGCCGGCGGGTTCGACGACGATGGCTTCTTCGTTGTAAAGGCGGAGGATGGTGGAGCATATCCTGCCTTCGGGCACGAGGTGCATCTCGTCGATGACGTCGCGGCAGATCTCGAAGGTGAGGTCGCCGACGCGTTTGACGGCGGCGCCGTCGACGAAGCGGTCGATCTCGGGGAGGGTGACGGGGTGACCTGCCCGTAGGGCTTCGGTCATGGAGGGTGCGCCTTCGGGTTCGAGTCCGATGATGCGGGTGCCGGGCGAGTGTTGCCGGAACCAGGTGCCGACGCCGGCGGCGAGGCCGCCACCGCCGACGGGTAGGAAGAGGAGGTCGATGCCTTGGAGGTCTTCGAGGATCTCGAGGCCGACGGTTCCCTGGCCCTCGATGATGCGGGGGTCGTCGAAGGGTGGGACGAAGACCATGCCGTGGGCCTCGGTGTAGGTCCTGGCGGCGGCGGCGCAGTCGTCGTAGGTATCGCCTTCGAGGCGGATCTCGACCCATTCCTCGCCGAACATGCGGGTCTGTTCGATCTTCTGCCTCGGCGTGATGAAGGGCATGAAGACGACGCCGTGGATGCGGAGTTTGCGGCAGCTGTAGGCGAAGCCCTGGGCGTGGTTGCCGGCGCTGGCGCAGACGACGCCGCGGTGGGCGGTCGCCGGCGGCAGGGTGCTCATGCGGTTGTAGGCGCCGCGTATCTTGTAGGACCTGACGACCTGGAGGTCTTCGCGCTTGAGGTATACCTGTCCCTCGTACCGGCGCGACAGGCGCAGGTTGAACTGGAGGGGGGTGTGGGTGGCCACCTTGCGGAGTCGATCGGCCGCCATGGGGATGTCGATGGCCGTCCGGGTCGTGGGTTGCATGGGGGTGGGTGTTGGGCGTTGCCGCCCCGTCCGGCGGGCTGCCGGTCGGGGCGGGGGTTGCCGGAAGGCGCTAGGCCTGGTTCTCGGGGCGGAGGCTGCGGACCGTCTTGCCGGCCTGCCACATCTCGCTCTCGCGCAGTTCGCGGAGTTCCTGTTCGAGGCGGCTGCGGTAGTCGGGCTGGCTGTTGCTGTCGATGCTGCGCTGGCTTTCGCGGCCGCTGGAGACGCTGTCGTAGAGTTCGTTGAAGACGGGCAGGGTGGCGTCGCGGAAGCGCTTCCACCAGTCGAGTGCGCCGCGCTGGGCGGTGGTGGAGCAGTTGGCGTACATCCAGTCCATCCCGTTCTCGGCGACCAGCGGCATGAGCGACTGGGTGAGTTCCTCGACGGTCTCGTTGAAGGCTTCGGAGGGGGAGTGGCCGCGGTCGCGCAGGACCTGGTACTGGGCGGCGAAGATGCCCTGGATGGCGCCCATGAGGGTTCCGCGCTCGCCGGTGAGGTCGCTGTACACCTCTTTCTGGAAGTTGGTCTCGAAGAGGTATCCGCTGCCGATGGCGATGCCGAGGGCGACGACGCGGTCGAAGGCCCTGCCGGTGGCGTCCTGGTGGATGGCGTAGCTGCTGTTGAGTCCGCGTCCCTGGAGGAACATGCGTCGCAGGGAGGTGCCGGAGCCCTTGGGGGCGACGAGGATGACGTCGACGTCGGGGGGCGGCACGATGCCGGTCTGGTGGCGGTAGGTGATGCCGAAGCCGTGGGAGAAGTAGAGGGCCTTGCCGGGGGTGAGGTGGGCCTTGACGGTGGGCCACATCGCGATCTGTGCGGCGTCGGAGAGGAGGTAGCAGATGATGGTGCCGCGTTGGAGGGCCTCTTCGATCTCGAAGAGGGTCTCGCCGGGGACGAAGCCGTCGCTGAGGGCCTTGTCCCAGCTCTTGGAGTCCTTGCGCTGTCCCACGATGACGTTGACGCCGTTCTCCTTCTGGTTGAGGGCCTGACCGGGCCCCTGGACGCCGTAGCCGATGACGGCCACGACCTCGTCCCTGAGCACCTCACGCGCCTTGGAGAGCGGGAATTCCTCTCTGGTCACCACGTTCTCCTCGACGCCACCGAAGTTCAGTTTTGCCATGTCGATCCTTTTGTATTTGTTTTATCGTTGGTTACCTGTGTTGTCTGCCTTCACATCGAGAACACGCCTTCGCGGTCCCCGGCGGGTGCGGTGTCGGGTTCGGGTTCGCGGGGTTCGGCCACTTCGAATTCGCGGAGTTTCTCGTGGAAGCCGGAGCTGTGCTTGATGATGGCCACGCGTGCGCTGCGCACGAATTCGATGAGGCCGAAGGGGCCGAGCACCTCGATGAGCTTGTCGGTCTCCTCGCGGTGGCCGGAGGTCTCGAAGATGGTGAAGTCGCGCCGGATCACGACGGCGCGTGCGCCGTGCTCGCGCAGGAGCCGTTCCACCTTGGCCTTTTCGGCGATCTCGTCGGTGGGCACCTTGTAGAGGGCGAGTTCCTGCCAGACGATCTCGTCGTTGGTGTTGAAATAGGCCTTTAGGACGTCGACCTGCTTTTCGATCTGGCGGACGACCTTTCGGACGACGTCCTCCGACTCGTTGACGACGATGGTGAAGCGGTGGATGCTCTCGATCTCGGAGGGGGAGGTGTTGAGGCTCTCGATGTTGATCTTCCGCCGGGAGAACATGATTGCGATGCGGTTGAGCAGGCCGACCTGGTTCTCGGTGTAGACGGTGATGGTGTATTCCTGTTTCATGTTGAGGTGTTGGGTCCCGGCACGGGTCAGCGGAGGCGTATCTCGGCGACGCCGCAGCCCTGTGGGACCATGGGGAAGACGTTGTTCTCCTTGCCGACCATGACTTCGAGGAGGTAGGGTCCTTGGTGCGCCATCATGTGGTGCACGGCTCCGGCGAGGTCTTCGCGGCGGCTGACGGAGGCCCCTTCGATGCGGTAGGCGCGTGCGAGGGCGACGAAGTCGGGGCTCTCGATGTCGACGGAGGAGTAGCGGCGGTCATGGAAGAGCTGCTGCCACTGGCGGACCATCCCGAGGAAGTTGTTGTTGAGGATGAGGATCTTGACGTCGACGCCGAACTGCATGATGGTGCCGAGTTCCTGGAGGGTCATCTGGAAGCCGCCGTCGCCGATGATGGCGACGACCTGGCGGCGGGGTGCGCCGTACTTGGCGCCGATGGCGGCGGGCAGGGCGAAGCCCATGGTCCCCAGTCCGCCGGAGGTGACGTTGCTCTTGCTGTCGTTGAACCTTGCGTAGCGGCAGGCGACCATCTGGTGCTGCCCGACGTCGGTGACGATGACGGCGTCGCCGCCGCTGCATTCGTTGAGGATGCGGATGACCTCGCCCATGGTGAGCACCTCGGTCGAGGGGTTGAGTTCTTCGCGGATGACGGCGTCCGTCTCCTGGGTGTCGCAGTCGCGGAAGCGCTGCAGCCATGCGTCGTGGCGTCGGGGCTGGAGGAGGGCGGTGAGGAGGGGCAGGGTCTCCTTGCAGTCGCCCCAGACGGGTACGGTCGCCTTGACGTTCTTGTCGATCTCGGCGGGGTCGATGTCGAGGTGGACGACCTTGGCCTGTTTGGCGTACTTGTCGAGCCGTCCGGTGACGCGGTCGTCGAAGCGCATGCCGACGGCTATGAGCACGTCGCATTCGTTGGTGAGGACGTTGGGTCCGTAGTTGCCGTGCATGCCGAGCATGCCGACGTTGAGGGGGTGGTCGGTGGGGAGGGCGCTGAGGCCGAGGATGGTCCAGGCGGCGGGTATGCCCGACTTCTCGAGGAACGCCTTGAATTCGGCTTCGGCCCGGCCGAGGATGACGCCCTGGCCGAAGATGACGAAGGGTCGTTGGGCGGCGTTGATGAGGGCGGCGGCCTCTTCGACGTAGGACATCCGCACGACGGGCTTGGGCCGGTAGCTGCGGATATGCTGGCAGGGGGTGTAGCCTTTGTATTCGAAGGGCTGGAGTTGTGCGTTCTTGGTGATGTCGATGAGGACGGGTCCCGGGCGTCCGCTGCCGGCGATGTAGAAGGCCTTGGCGAGGACGGCGGGCAGTTCGGCGGCGTCCGTCACCTGGTGGTTCCATTTGGTGACGGGGGTGGTGATGTTGATGACGTCGGTCTCCTGGAAGGCGTCGGTGCCGAGGAGGTGGGCGAACACCTGGCCGGTGATGCAGACCACGGGGGTGGAGTCGATCATGGCGTCGGCGAGGCCGGTGACGAGGTTGGTGGCGCCGGGTCCGCTGGTGGCGAAGACGACGCCGGTGCGGCCGGAGGTGCGGGCGTAACCCTGGGCGGCGTGGATGCCGCCCTGTTCGTGGCGGACGAGGACGTGCTCCAGCCGGTCGCCGTAGCCGTAGAGGGCGTCGTAGATGGGCATGATGGCGCCGCCGGGGTAGCCGAAGAGGGTGGTGACGCCTTCGGCCACGAGGGCTTCGCAGACGGCTTCGGCGCCGGTGATCGAGCGCGGTTTGGGGGGCTGTCCGGCGGGTGCCGCGGGGCTGCCTGCGGCTTCCAGGGTCTTGTGGGCTGGCATGGTCGGTCCGGTTTGTGTCATTCGTCGGTCACGCAGCCTTCGGCGGCGGTGCGGACGGTCTGTGCGTATTTGTACAGGATGCCGCGGGTGGCCTTTGGGGCCGGCTTCGTCCAGCTGCGGCGGCGGCTTTCGAGTTCGGCGTCGGTCACGTGGAGGGTGATGCGGTTGTTGACGGCGTCGACCTCGACGATGTCGTCGTCGTGGACGAGGGCGATGGTGCCGCCTTCGCAGGCTTCGGGGGTGATGTGACCGACGACGAAGCCGTGGGTGCCGCCGCTGAAGCGGCCGTCGGTGACGAGGGCGACGGACTTGCCTAGGCCTGCGCCGATGATGGCGGAGGTGGGTTTGAGCATTTCGGGCATGCCCGGTGCGCCGCGGGGCCCGACGTGGCGGATGACGACGACGTCGCCGGCCCGCACCCTGCCGTTGCCGATGCCTTCGATGAGTTGTTCTTCTCCGTCGAAGATGCGGGCGGGTCCGGAGAAGCGTTCGCCTTCCTTGCCGCTGATCTTGGCGACGCTGCCGCCGGGGGCGAGGTTGCCGTAGAGGATCTGGAGGTGGCCGGTGGCCTTGACGGGGTGTTCGACGGGCAGGACGACCTGTTGGGTGTCGAAGTCGAGGTCGGGCACGGCTGCGAGGTTCTCGGCGAGGGTGCGGCCGGTGACGGTGAGGCAGTGGCCGTGGAGCAGGCCTTTGCCGAGGAGGTATTTCATGACGGCGGGCACGCCGCCGATGCGGTGGAGGTCTTCCATGAGGTATTTGCCGCTGGGCTTGAGGTCGGCGATGACGGGCACCTTGTCACTGATGCGTTGGAAGTCGTCCTGGGAGAGGGGGATGCCGACGGCGCGGGCCATGGCGATGAAGTGGATGACGGCGTTGGTGGAGCCGCCGAGGACCATGATGAGGGTGAGGGCGTTGTCGAAGGCCTCGCGGGTCATGATGGAGGAGGGCCGGATGTCCTGTTCGAGGAGGTGGCGGACGGCCTTGCCGGCGGCGCGGCATTCGGCCTGTTTCTCGGGGCTGAGGGCGGGGTTGGAGGAGGAGTAGGGCAGGGACATGCCGAGGGCTTCGATGGCTGAGGCCATGGTGTTGGCGGTGTACATGCCGCCGCAGGCGCCGGCGCCGGGGCAGGCGTTGCGGACGATGCCTTTGAAGTCGGCCTCGTCGAGGGTGCCGGCGATCTTTCGGCCGAGGGCTTCGAAGGCGGAGATGATGTTGAGGTCTTCGCCCTTCCAGTGGCCGGGGGCGATGGTGCCGCCGTAGACCATGATGGCGGGCCTGTCGAGGCGTCCCATGGCGATGAGGGAGCCGGGCATGTTCTTGTCGCAGCCCGGCACGGCGATGAGTGCGTCGTAGTACTGGGCTCCGCAGACGGTCTCGATGGAGTCGGCGATGACGTCGCGGCTGACGAGGGAGTAGCGCATGCCCGGGGTGCCGTTGGCCATCCCGTCGCTGACGCCGATGGTGTGGAAGACGAGGCCGACGAGTCCTTCGTCGCGGACGGCGTCGCGGACGGCGTTGGCGAGTCCGTTGAGGTGCATGTTGCAGGGGTTGCCCTCGTAGCCCATGCTGGCGATGCCCACCTGTGCCTTGGCGAGGTCGTCGTCGGTGAGGCCGATGGCGTGGTACATGGCCTGGGCGGCGGGCTGGGTGGGGTCCTGGGTGAGGGTCCGGCTGTATCGGTTGATGACGGGCATGGGGGTCAGATGATGGTGGATTTCCGGATCTGGATGTTGGCGCGGTTGACTTCGGCGGGGATCTTGCGGGCGATATGGTCGCAGACGAGTTCGCCGATGGTGGAGGTGAAGTAGAAGTTGACGGGGTCGATGTCCTTGGTGACGAAGCCGTGCATGAGGGTCCAGTCGACGGCCTGGCGGATGGCGCCGGCTTCTTCGTGGAGGCCGAGGTAGTCGAGCATCATGGCGGCGGAGAGGATGGAGCCGACGGGGTTGGCGATGTCCTTTCCGGCGGCCTGGGGGTAGGAGCCGTGGATGGGTTCGAAGAGGGCGGTGTCGCCGCCGACGGAGGCGGAGGGCAGGAGGCCGAGGGAGCCGCTGAGGACGCTGGCCTCGTCGCTGAGGATGTCGCCGAACATGTTCTCGGTGAGCATGACGTCGAACTGTGCGGGGTTGACGACGATCTGCATGGCGGCGTTGTCGACGAACATGTATTCGGTGGCGACGTCGGGGTAGGCTGTTGCCGTCTCGCGGACGACGTGGCGCCAGAGGCGGGATGTCTCGAGGACGTTGGCCTTGTCGACGAGGGTGACCTTCCTGCGGCGGAGGCGGGCCTGGCCGTAGGCGAGGTGGGCGATGCGTTCGATCTCGTGTCGGTGGTAGCGGCAGGTGTCGGAGGCGAGGGTGCGGGCCTCGTCGACGTGTTTGTCGCCGAAGTAGATGCCGCCGGTGAGTTCGCGGAGGATGACCATGTCGACCCCTTCGAGGCGGTCGGCCTTGAGGGGGGAGAGGTGTTCGAGGGCGGGGTAGGCCTTGACGGGCCGGATGTTGGCGTAGAGGCCGAGTTCGCGGCGGATGCGGAGGAGGCCCTGTTCGGGGCGGACCTTGGCGGCGGGGTCGTTGTCGTACTTCGGGTCGCCGATGGCGCCGAAGAGGACGGCGTCGGCGCGGCGGCAGGCGTCGAGGGTCTCCTGGGGCAGGGGGTCGCCGGTGGCGTCGATGGCGACGGCGCCCATGAGGGCCTGTTCGTAGTGGAAGGTGTGGCCGAAGCGCTGGGCGACGGCGTCGAGGATGCGGAGCGACTGTGCTGTCACTTCGGGGCCGATGCCGTCGCCGGGGATGACTGCGATCTTCTTTTCCATGGTCGGATGCTGGGTCGGGTTGGGGTTGGGTGTCTGGGGTCGGTTCAGGCCTGTGTGGCGGGCCGGGCCGCCTCGTAGGCGTCGACGTCGGGGAGGAGGCTGATGAGGAAGTCGATGTCGTCGTAGCCGTTGAGGAGGCAGGTCTTCTTGTACGGGTTGATGTCGAAGGTTTCGCTGCCGCCGTCGGGGAGCAGGGTGATGGTCTGCGCTTCGAGGTCGACCTCCAGTTCGGCGCCGGGGTCGGCGTGGAGGGTGGAGAGGATGTGTTGGAGGAAGGCGTCGGACACCTGGACGGGCAGGAGGAAGTTGTTGAGGGCGTTGTTGCGGAAGATGTCGGCGAAGAAGCTGCTGACGACGGCCTGGAAGCCGTGGTCCTTGATGGCCCAGGCGGCGTGTTCGCGGCTGGAGCCGCAGCCGAAGTTCTTGCCGGCGACGAGGAAGGCGCCTGTGCGGGCGGGGTCGTTGAGGGGGAAGCCGGGGCGTGGGCGGGATTCGTCGTCGTCCTCGTAGCGCCAGTCGCGGAAGAGGTTCTTTCCGAAGCCTTCGCGGCTGGTGGCCTTGAGGAAGCGGGCGGGTATGATCTGGTCCGTGTCGATGTTCTCGGCGGGGATGGCGACGGCGGTGGATCGGATCTGCTTCATGGCTGGGTCTTCAGAGGTGTTGGCGGATGTCTTCGATGCGGCCGGTGACGGCTGCCAGGGCGGCGGTGAGGGGTGAGGCGAGGAGGGTCCGGGCATTGGGTCCCTGCCGTCCTTCGAAGTTGCGGTTGCTGGTGCTGAGGCAGTATTTGCCGGCGGGTATCTTGTCTTCGTTCATGCCAAGGCAGGCGGAGCAGCCGGGCTGGCGCAGCCGGAAGCCGGCGGCTTCGAGGACCTTGTCGATCCCTTCCTCGCGGGCGGCCCTTTCGACCTGCTTGCTGCCGGGGACGACCCATACTTCGACGTTGTCGGCCTTGCGGCGGCCTTTGACGAAGTCGGCCACGAGGCGGAGGTCTTCGATGCGGGAGTTGGTGCAGGAGCCGATGAAGACGTAGTCGACCGGTTGTCCGCGGAGGGCCTGGCCGTCCTGGAGCCCCATGTAGGCGAGGGCTTTGGCGAAGTTGGCCCTGTCGGCTTCGGGTACTTCGGAAAGGCCGGGGATGTGGCCGGAGACGCCTGTGCCCATGCCGGGGTTGGTGCCGTAGGTGACCATGGGTTCGATATCGGCCGCGTCGATGTGGATTTCGCGGTCGAAGGTCGCGTCCGGGTCGGTGGGGAGGCTTTTCCAGTGGGCGAGGGCCTCGTCCCAGGCCTTGCCGGCGGGGGCGAAGGGGCGTCCCTTGAGGTAGGCGAAGGTGGTCTCGTCGGGGGCGATGAGTCCGCCGCGTGCGCCCATCTCGATGCTCATGTTGCAGACGGTCATGCGGCCTTCCATGCTGAGGCTGCGGATGGCGGAGCCGGCGTATTCGACGAAGTGGCCGGTGGCGCCGCCGGCGCCGAGGCGGGCGATGATGTGGAGGATGACGTCCTTGGCGAGTACGCCCGGGGCGAGGGTCCCTTCGACGTTGATGCGCATGAGGCGGGGCCGGTTCTGGAGCAGGCACTGGGTGGCGAGGACCATCTCGACCTCGCTGGTGCCGATGCCGAAGGCGATGCTGCCGAAGGCGCCGTGGGTGGACGTGTGGCTGTCGCCGCAGACGATGGTCATGCCGGGCCGGGTGACGCCCAGTTCGGGGCCGATGACGTGGACGATGCCCTGGTAGGGATGGCCGAGGCCGTAGAGTTCGATGCCGAAGTCGCGGCAGTTGTCGACGAGCATCTGCACCTGGCGGCGCGAGAGTTCCTCGCGGATGGGGAGGTGCTGGTCGAGGGTGGGGACGTTATGGTCGGCCGTGGCGACGACCTGGGCCGGCCGTCGGACGGGCAGGCCGCGCCTGCGGAGCCCGTCGAAGGCCTGTGGGGAGGTGACTTCATGGATGAAGTGCCTGTCGATGTAGAGGACGGAGGGGCCTCCGTCGAGGGTCTTGACGACGTGGGCGTTCCATATCCTGTCGAAGAGCGTCTGGCCCATGGGACTTTGGTGTGGGGTGGTGTGGTGTCGGGGATGTCAGGCCGTGGTGGCGGTCTGCCGGTGGGCGACGGCCATCTCGCGGAGGTCGGCGTCCTGCACTTCCTTGTTGCGGTCGGCCACGTCGAGGAAGCGTTCGTAGAGGGTGTCGATGTCGTTGCGGCTGAATTCGAAGCCGAGGCTGCGGAAGCGGTAGGCGAGCGCCGAGCGGCCGCTGCGGGCGGTGAGGACGATCCTGGAGGCGTCGGCCCCCACCTCTTCGGGCCGGATGATCTCGTAGGTGGAGGCGTCCTTCAGGAAGCCGTCCTGGTGGATGCCGGAGGAGTGGGAGAAGGCGTTGGCGCCGACGATGGCCTTGTTGGACTGTACGGGCATGCGCATGGTCTCGGAGACGAGGCGGCTGACGGGGTTGAGGCGTTCGGTGCGGATGCGGGTGGCAAGGCCCAGTTCGGGGTGTTGGCGCAGGACCATGACGACCTCTTCGAGGGACGTGTTGCCGGCCCTTTCGCCGAGGCCGTTGATGGTGCACTCGATCTGCCGGGCGCCGTGGATGGCGCCGTAGACGGAGTTGGCGGTGGCCAGGCCGAGGTCGTTATGGCAATGGCAGGAGAGGACGGCCTTGTCGACGTTGGGCACGTGGTTGACGAGGAAGGCGATCTTGGCGCCGTAGTCGTGCGGGAGGCAGTAGCCGGTGGTGTCGGGGATGTTGACGGTGGAGGCGCCGGCGCGGATGACGGCTTCGACGACGCGGGCGAGGTAGTCGTTGTCCGTCCGGCCGGCGTCCTCGGCATAGAATTCGACGTCGTCGGTGTAGCGCCGGGCCCATCTGACGGCCTGTACGGCCCGCTCCAGGATGTCTTCGCGGGTGGAGTTGAACTTGGCGCGGATATGGGAGTCGGAAGTGCCGATGCCGGTGTGGATGCGGGCCCGGCGGGCGGGTCGGAGGGCGAGCCCCGCCGCCTCGATGTCCTTCTCGACGGCGCGGCTGAGGCCGCAGACGACGGTGTCGCGGACGACCCGGGAGATCTCGGCGACCGATTCGAAGTCGCCGGGGGAGGAAATCGGGAAGCCCGCCTCGATGATGTCGACGCCCAGTTCCTCGAGGGCCAGGGCGAGCTGGACCTTCTCGCGGGTGTTGAGTTTGCAGCCGGGCACCTGCTCCCCGTCGCGGAGGGTGGTGTCGAAGATGTATACCTGCTGGGCGGACATGTCGAAGGGTTTAGGAAGGGCAATCTACCCCTGTCGAACGGGACGGGGAAGACAAAAAGGGTCGTACTTTACACCCCGCAAGGCGGCTTACCGACGCCGGAAGCCGCTGCCCCACTGGATTTCCGACCCAACCGGAATACGATGCCCAACAGGTCCCCGGATGAACTCTTCCAACTGATCAGGACGCTGGAGAAGGCGGAGAAGCGCAATTTCAAGCTGTTCATGAGCCGGAGTGCGGCCACCGACGGCTCGAAGACGCTGCAGCTGTTCGACGCCCTCGACGGGATGGACGCCTACGACGAGGAGCTGCTGCTGCGTCGGCACCGGGGCATCGCCAAGCAGCAGCTGTCGAACCTGAAGGCGAGCCTGCACCGCCAGGTGCTGACGAGCCTCCGCCTGCTGCGCGACGAGGACAACGTCGACATCCGCCTGCACGAGCAGCTCGACCACGCCCGGATCCTATACAACAAGGGCCTCCACCAGCAGGGGCTCAAGGCGCTGGCCCGGACCAAGGAGCTCGCCCGCAGCCACCACCAGCTGACCTTCTGCCTGCAGGCGCTGATCCTGGAGAAGAAGATCGAGTCGCTGCACATCACGCGGAGCTTCGGCGACCGGGCCGAGGAACTCTCGCGCGAGGTCGAGGAACTGCAGGACCGCATCGTTCGCATCGGACGGCTGAGCAACCTCGCGCTGCGGCTCTACGGCTGGTACATCCAGCGCGGGCAGGTGCGGGACCCCGCCGAGGAGGAGGCCCTGCGGACCTTCTACCGCGGGCACATGCCCCCCGACGCCGGGGGGGTGGCGGGCTTCTACGAGGAACTCTACCTGCACCAGTGCCAGGCCTGGTACGGGTTCATTGCGCAGGACCTGCTTCTGTACTACCGGAGCTGCCGCCGCTGGGTGGACCTCTTCAGCCGGGAGCCCCAGATGCGCAAGGTCGAGGCGCAGCAGTACATCAAGGGCATGCACAACCTGCTCAACGCCCATTTCACCCTCCACAACGCCGCGGGGTTCATGGACAGCCTCCAGCGCTTCGAGGCCTTCAGCGCGTCCGCCGAGGCCCAGATGACCCTGAACAACCGGGTGCAGACCTTCGTCTACCTGCAGCTCGCCCGCATCAACCGGCACTACATGGAAGGCACCTTCCGCGAAGGGCTGTCGCTGGTGCCCGACATCGAGGCCGGGCTCGAGGCCTACGCGATGCAGATCGACCGGCACCGGGAACTCGTCTTCTACTACAAGATCGCCTGCCTGTACTTCGGCAGCGGCGACCGCGACGCCACCATCCGCTACCTGACGCGGATCATCCACGGCAAGGCCGACCTGCGGGCCGACCTCCAGTGCTACGCCCGGCTCCTCCACCTGATCGCCCACTACGAGGAGGGCAACTACGCCATCCTCGAGTCGCTCATCAAGTCGACCTACCGCTTCATGGGCCGCATGCGCAACCTCAACGCCGTCGAGCAGAGGATCCTGGCCTTCCTGCAGCGGACCTTCCACAAGGACCCCCGCTCGATCGAGCCCGACCTGCGGGCCCTGCGCGGAGAACTCGTCCGGCTCGAGAAGGACCCCCACGCCCGCCGCTCCTTCATCTACCTCGACTTCATCGCCTGGCTCGACAGCGCCATCCGCAGGGTGCCCGTGCAGGATGTCATCCGGGAGCGCTACCTGCGGGGCCGCCGGCCCGCCGGAGGCCCGTCGGCAGGGGCCGATGCGCTCTGAACCGCCCCCCGCCCATTTATATATGGAGAAATCCGCCCTTTTCCCTACCTTTGCCCACCTGAAATTAGGCATGCCGGCACGATTCCTGTCCCGCCAGACGATACTTTGTTGACAACCAGCGTGTTCTGATGAGGTCGCTCATCGGGCCGGGTCATCTTTGCCGCGTGTGGGCCTCAGGAAACCGAAACGTCATTCATACTCGAACCCCATGGCTCAGAAGAAAGACCATCGTCCCAAGTCGAACTTTTCCGGCATCACGATCAGCCTGGCCTCTCCTGATTCCATCCTGGAGCGGTCCTACGGCGAGGTGCTCAAGCCCGAGACCATCAACTACCGGACGTACAAGCCGGAGCGTGACGGGTTGTTCTGCGAGCGGATCTTCGGACCGGTGCGCGACTTCGAGTGCGCCTGCGGCAAGTACAAGCGGATCCGCTACAAGGGCATCGTATGCGACCGATGCGGCGTGGAGGTCACGGAGAAGAAGGTTCGGCGGGAGCGGATGGGCCACATCAAGCTGGTGGTCCCCGTGGTCCATATCTGGTATTTCAAGAGCCTGCCCAACAAGATCGGCTACCTGCTGGGCATGAGTTCCAAGAAGCTGGAGAGCATCGTGTACTACGAGCGGTATGTCGTGATACAGCCCGGCATCCGCGAGGAGAAGGGGCAGCGTTCGGGCGACCTGCTGACGGAGGAGGAGTACCTGGACATCGTGGAGGCCCTGCCGCGCGAGAACCACCACCTGCCCGACGAGGACCCCAACAAGTTCATCGCCAAGATGGGAGCGGAGGCCGTGCACGACCTGCTGGCGCGCATCGACTTGGCGAACCTGAGCTACGACCTGCGCAGCGCCGCCTCGACCGAGACCTCGCAGCAGCGCAAGGCCGACGCGCTGAAGCGACTGAGCGTGGTGGAGTCGTTCCGCGACGCCAACAGCCGCATGGTCAACCGTCCCGAGTGGATGGTGATGCAATACATCCCGGTGATCCCGCCCGAGTTGCGCCCGCTGGTGCCGCTGGACGGGGGTCGTTTCGCCTCGTCCGACCTGAACGACCTCTACCGGAGGGTCATCATCCGCAACAACCGACTGAAGCGGCTGTTGGAGATCAAGGCCCCCGAGGTGATCCTCCGCAACGAGAAGCGGATGCTGCAGGAGGCGATCGACTCGCTGTTCGACAACAGCCGCAAGTCGAACGCCGTGAAGGCGGAGGGCGGCCGCGCGCTGAAGTCGCTGAGCGACGTCCTCAAGGGCAAGCAGGGCCGTTTCCGCCAGAACCTGCTGGGCAAGCGGGTGGACTATTCCGGCCGTTCCGTCATCGTGGTGGGTCCGGAGCTGAAGCTGCACGAGTGCGGCCTGCCGAAGGACATGGCGGCCGAGCTGTTCAAGCCCTTCATCATCCGCAAGCTGATCGAGCGGGGCATCGTGAAGACGGTGAAGTCGGCCCGCAAGCTGGTCGACCGCAAGGAGGCCGTGGTATGGGACATCCTCGAGAACATCCTCAAGGGGCACCCAGTGATGCTGAACCGCGCCCCGACGCTGCACCGCCTGTCGATACAGGCCTTCCAGCCCAAGCTGGTGGAGGGCAAGGCCATCCAGCTGCACCCGCTGGTGTGCACCTCCTTCAACGCCGACTTCGACGGCGACCAGATGGCGGTGCACGTGCCGCTGAGCCATGCGGCCATCCTCGAGGCGCAGCTGCTGATGCTGGCCTCGCACAACATCCTCAACCCGCAGAACGGGACGCCCATCACGCTGCCCTCGCAGGACATGGTCCTCGGCCTCTACTACCTCACCAAGGGCAAGAAGAGCCTCCCGGGCGAGCCGGTGCGTGGCGAGGGCATGACCTTCTACAGCGCCGAGGAGGTCATCATCGCCCATAACGAGGGCCGGGTGGAACTGCACGCGCAGATCCGCGTCCGGGCGAACGTGCGCGCCGTCACCGGCGAGATACACCCCAAGGTGATCACCACGACCGTCGGCCGCGTCATCTTCAACCAGACCGTTCCCTACAAGGTCGGCTACGTGGACGCCCTGCTGACCAAGAAGAACCTCCGCGAGATCATCGGCAACATCATCAAGATCACGGACGTGCCGACGACGGCGCGCTTCCTCGACGCCATCAAGGAGCTGGGCTTCCGCACGGCCTTTCGCGGCGGTCTGTCCTTCAACATCGAGGACCTCGTGATCCCGCAGCTGCGCGAGTCGATGATCGAGAACGCGGCGGGCGAGGTGCAGGAGGTGTGGGACAACTACAACATGGGCATCATCACCTACAACGAGCGTTACAACCAGATCATCGACATCTGGTCGAGGGCGGACATGAAGGTGACGGAGATGCTGATCCAGGCGATGGCCTCCGACAAGCAGGGCTTCAATTCGGTGTACATGATGCTCGACTCGGGTGCGCGCGGCTCCAAGCAGCAGGTGAAGCAGCTGGCGGGCCTCCGCGGTCTGATGGCCAAGCCCCGCAAGAGCGGCTCCACCGGGTCCGAGATCATCGAGAACCCCATCCTGGCCAACTTCAAGGAGGGCCTGAGCGTATTGGAATATTTCATTTCGACCCACGGCGCCCGCAAGGGCCTGGCGGACACCGCCCTCAAGACGGCCGACGCCGGCTACCTGACGCGCCGTCTGGTGGACGTCGCCCAGGACGTGGTCATCACGGAGGAGGACTGCGG
>Ga0169931_10000141_pt1 | contig 109592 bp, 71 predicted proteins | sample Kivu_15m_20L_FD_129675 | JGI IMG/M metagenome (GOLD analysis project Ga0169931, IMG submission 129675) | Freshwater microbial communities from Lake Kivu, Western Province, Rwanda to study Microbial Dark Matter (Phase II) - Kivu_15m_20L... | ecosystem: Environmental > Aquatic > Freshwater >...
CAAGCCTTGCCAACCTCTCCAACAACCACCAAAGCGAACCCCATCACGGTGTCCCCCATCGTGAGGCATCGAGCCGCTTCCTGAAATCTTCCTCGGTGTCCTACTTCAATGAGGCATCACGCCCAAGGCAGCCCTTCAGGGGCCCGGACGGGCTTAAAACAGCCAATGACGGCGGCGGCGGCCGATCAAGGCGAAGAGGCCCAGGATGATGAGCATCAAGCGCCCAGGTTCGGGCACCGCCACGATGATCGTGCCGTTGGTGTACAGGTTGTTGATGTCCCAGAAGAAGCCGGAGTTGAGGGTGGGCAGATACAAGGAGTAATTGGTGATGTCATCGTTGCTGACATACCCCCCGCTGTAGCTGCTCGGGTCGAGGTTCCTGAAGAATTGAGAACCATGGGTCACGCTGCCCCAGTCAAGGAGCTTCCAGGTGTCCCCGGCGGCAAAAGTGAGGGGATCAAGGCTCGGCGAAGTAGTCACCTTGAGGGTGGAGAATGTTCCCAGAGTCGCGGTGCCCGTCCCACCCAGCACGAGGCGGTCCGCCTCCGTCGCGGTGACGCCGGCGGTGTTGGTGAAGAGATTCACCTCAAGGATGCCCTGAAGGTCGAAGGTGCCGCCGTTGAGAGTGATGGTAAGTGATTGACCGGTGGAGACTCCGCTGGTGCCGGGGGCGATGGAGCCGAAATCTGCGATGGTGACGTTGTTGCCGGCACCCGGCGCGATGATGCCGGAACCGGCAAGGGTGGCGTTGGCATTGACTACAACGCTGCCCGTTCCTGTGCCGCTGCCGGAGGTGTTCGTGACCTGGAGGGTGCCCGCACTGACGGTGGTGGTGCCGTGGTAGGTGTTGCCCGTGGCATTGCTGAGGGTGGCGACCCCCGTGCCGACCTTCATGAGCGAGAGGATGTCATCCGAGGCCGCCGGACCGCCGTCCGCCTCGCTGATCAGGCCGCTGAAGACCACGCCGGAGCCGGTGGTGGCGCCAGAGTCGATGCGCAGGGTCTTGGTCTCCAGGGTATTGGCGCGGAGATCCTGGAGGGTGACTGCGCCGCTGAAGGTGACCGGGGCGTCCGCGGCGATGGTGGTGAGTCCTGTGCCATTGGCATTCACGTCGATGGCCTGGGTGACGCTGGTGACCGCAGGGTTGCTGACTCGGAGTGTGACATCGGCATTGGCCTGGTCACGCAGCCAGTGGACGGGGTCGGTGCCGTCGCCGTTGATGGTGGTGACGGACGGGGCGGCCATGAAGAAGGTCTGCCCAGCGAAGGTGCCATTGTTGACGGTGACCTGGGTGCCATAGAGCATGTTCGCCGTGGTGCTGAAGTCAGCGACCCGCACGACGTTCATGGTGAGATCCTGGTTGATCTGGGTGATCTGATACACGCCGTTGCGCTCAGGGTTGTCGATCTCGTCTTTGACGAGGATCTTCTTGCCGACGTCCGCAGAGCCGAGGGTGATGCCATCAATGACACGGCTGATGTTGTAGAAGGCACCCGGGCCGTCATTGGGGAAGCCGGAATTGACCAGACCGCCGGCTTGGGCCTCCCAGGCCCCACCGAGACCGCTGATGTTATTTGCGATGAACTGGGTGTCGCGCTCGACGCCAAGCAGAGAGCTGCCGGCCGTGGCGAAGTCGGCGAAAATGAGGGCGGGAGTGGCATCCCCGAGTTCGATGACGCCGCTGCTGCCCAAGGCGGAGGCATGACCAAGGAGCAAGGCCCCGTTACGGACGACAACCGGCCCGTTCACGGCGGCGGCACTGGTCTGGTTGGCCAGAGTTCCGAAATTGTTGGCAGCAGACAGGATCACACCACCGCCAATCACGGTGATGGCCCCGGTGCCGGTGATGGCTCCCTGGAAGTCGGCGTTGCCGAACTGCGAGGCATCAATCAGCAGGTTCTGGCCGGCAAGGCGGGCGATTTCCACCGTGCCCGTGATGTTTGCCAGCGACGACGTGGTGGAGAGCACGGAGATGCCTTCCCCGTTGACCGGTCCGAAGGTCATCTGGTTGGCCAGAGTGTCCCCCTGGAACCGCAGGACGAGCGCCATGTCGGCGGAGCGGGTGTCGGTGGTGGTGCCGACCTCGATGCGTCCGGTGCCGAAGGCTCCGTCGACGGTGCCGACGAGGGTTCCCTGAGCCAGGGAGGTGCCACCGGTGTAGGTGTTGGCGGCGGCCAGTTCGAGCACACCGTTGCCTCCTTTGACAAGGCGTCCGGCATCGCCATCCAGCACTCCGGTGATGCGGGCATCGGCAAAGACGGTGGACTTGCCGCTGACGGCTTCGATCATCCGGGATTTGCGGCCGAGGTCGATGCCGTTGGCGAAAATGACCGTGGCATCGGCATCGTGGGCACCGAGGATGAGGGAGGTGTTGTCCGGGACGAATCCAGCCGAGCCCCAGGCGACGGAGGCGCCGCTGCCGCCCAAATTGACGGTGCGGTTGGTGGTGTAGGCGGCGAAGCCACCGCTGCTGGTCCAGTCCACCTGTGTCGCACCGGTGCCGACGCTGCGGGTGAAGTCACCGGCATTGAGACCAAGCACGCCGCCGTCGAGACGGAGGTGGCTGTTGGCAGGCAGCGCATTGGCATGGTCGAGGCGGAGCACGCCGCCCTGCACAAAGGTGGTGCCGGTGTAGGAATTTGCCCCCGAGAGGATGGTGGTGCCGTCCCCGGTCTGCACCAGATTCACCACGCGGTTGAGCGCGGTGTTGTTGACGATGCTGGAGGAGATGCGGAGGGCCTCCTTGGGGTTCCAGTTGTGGATGATGAGGTCGGCGCTGGTGCCATCGGTGTTGATGAGTCCGCTGGTCAACAGCCCGCCGTTGATGCTGTTGACATGGTTGCCCGAGTTGGTGGTCTGAAGGATGGCACCGCTGCCGAGCGTGAGGATGTCGCTGACGGTCACCGTGCTCGAATTGAGCGACGTCGGGGTGGCGGCCAGGTACTCGGAGTACAACGAAGCACCGACGCCCGAGCCGGTGGCCGCTTGGCTGAGGGTGAGGGTGTTGCTGCCGGGATCGACCGAAACGATGGTGGTGCCAGCGGCGATGCCGGCGCCGAAGATGGTCTGACCAGCCTTCAGGCGGGGATCATTGATGTTGGTGACGGTGGTGCTGCCAGCGGCAAGGTCACCCGTGACGGAAGCGTCGAAGAAGTAGAGAGGCAGGCCGGTGTTGTCCGAGAATGTCGGCGTGTTGTTCAGGGTGATGGTGGCATTGGCCTGATCGATGGCGATGATGACGGTGCCGTCTGGGATGCCGTTGCCACGCACGGCCATTCCGACCTGGAGCCTGTCAACGCCAGGAACACGGGTGATGACCGGGTCAGCGACGACACGGTCGCCTGCGAGCGCGACCTCGTTGTTGAAGAAGAGGATGGTGTTGACCGAGGCACCGGAGACCGTGGTGCCACGGAAGGATTCTTCCGAAAGCGCACCATCATGGACGTTTCTGGAGCCGGTCCAACTGGCCGGGTCGGCAAGGAAGTGGTGGGCACCCTTGGCGTCGGATCCGGACAGGATGGTGGTGGCAGAGTCCACGAAACCGAAGTCGTTGACTCCGGGACGCTGGACGGAGCGGTTGGTGAACGTGGTGCGCGGCAGGATGACGCCGACATCGACGAGGGCGCGGCCGGCCAGGACGATCTGGGCGACGGTGGGGCCGCCCTGAACGTCGAAGAGGACGGTGCCGCCTTTTTGGAAGTCCACGGCGGTGGGGCTGTTGATATCCTGCAGGTTGAGGAAGGTGGTGGCTCCGGTGGCTCCGATGACACGCACGACGGAGGCCCCTTCCCTGACCTGCATGGTGCCGATCATGTTTTGCGTGGTGCTGCGGCCTGAGACGCTTTGCAGCTCCATCGTGCCGCCGGAAACGATGAGGGCGCCGACATCGTTGCGGATGTACTGGTTATTGAAAGCCGGACGGAGCCGGAGGACACCGTCATCGACCACCAGTGCCTCGAGGCCGTAGCCGCCAAAGGCGGTGCCGAGCATGGTGAGAGTGCCCTCACCGCGCTTGACCAGGGAGTAGAACTCCTCCGTGCCCGGAGTGGCGTAATTACCGCCTAGGCGGAGGTTGGAGTAGGCATTGCCCACATCCCAGACGGCTGTGTCGTTGATGGTGAAGCCACGGTCCGTGCTGGCGGTGGTGCCATTGAACTGCAGGATGCCACCGTTGAAGATGATGTTGCCGACAGCGTTGGAGGAGGCGCCGAGACCGCTGGCGGTGCCGGCGAAGACGAGGTTGTTGGAGCCCGTGAACAAGGCCCCCACCGACAGGAGAATCTGTGTCGGACTGAGGATGGCGGCCACGGTGGCACCTTCGGGGATGCCCGGACCGGTCACACGCTCTCCCACACTGAGATTGGCGGTGGACGGCACGGTCACGGTGGCGCTGCCACCGGTGGTGCTGGCCAGCAGCGTGGCTCCGATGGTGGCGCTGGCGGTGTAGGTCAGATTGTTCTGGCCGGTGGCGGTGACGGGATTGGAGAGTTCGAGCGTGTTGGCATCCAGAATGCGGACAATCGTCGAGCTTGCAGGGATGCCGTTGCCGGTAACGGTCTGTCCGACGGTCATGCCGAGGGTGCTGCCCACGACGATGCGGGCGCCGCTGTCTGTATCGACCGTGCGGACACCGCCAGCGGTAGAATTGGAGCCGAAGGTGACTGAGGAGGCATTGGCCGTGGCAGGGTCGGCAGAGACGTTGATGCCGATGACTTGGCCGATGGTGATCTGGGTGGCGCTATTGATCGAGATGATCACCGCATTCGCCGGAATGCCCGTGCCGGTGACACTCTGACCGATGGTGAGTCCCGCAGTGCCGCCCGGGATGGTGATGTTGGCACTGCCGTTGGTGACCGTGGCGGTCTGCGAGCCGCTCTTGGCCGTGACATTGCTACCAAAGGTCACACTGGTGTCGTTGAGGTTGACAATGGCTCCGTTGGACAGGCCGACGGTCCGATTGACGGCATTGACGGTGGTGACCGTGACGCCCGCGGCAATCGCCGAGCCTGTGACAGTCATGCCGAACGTGAGGCCGTTCACATCACTCACATCCGAGAGGGTGCGGCCGAGGGACGGGGCGAAGGAGATGAGCTGGGTGTTGCCGCCGTATCCCTGCACGGCGAGGGTGCGGATGGTGGTGGTGCCGGCATTGAGCGTGTTGACGCCGGTGTAGGTGTTGAGGCCGGAGAGGATGAGGCTGCCGACGCCGCTCTTGTCCAGGCCGTTGACCACCGGGTTGAACGAGAGCGCGGTGGAGCCGGAGGTGGTGGCATTGCTGCTGAGGGTCAGCGTGCCGATCTGGTTGACCGCGTCCGTGACGGTGATGGCGTTGATGGTGGTGTTCGCATTGATGCCCGTGCCGGTGACCGTCAAACCAGGCGCAAGGCCCACGAGGCTGACGCCGGTGATTTGGTTGTTGGTGTTGAGCGTGCCGCTCCGGCCCGCCGGGGCGAGGTTGGCGATGACGGCGCTGATTTCCAAGGAACCGCTGCCGGTATTGTTCTGCAGGATGGTCAGGTCAGCGCTGGCACCCGCACCGCCGGTGAGGAAGCCTGCACCGTCAATGACCCCGGAGTGGGCCGCCATGTTCGTGGTAAAGAGGATGCCGGAAGACTGCAGCACATTGCCACCCGTCAGTGTCATGCGGAAGGGAGCGTTCCCCACGACGTTGTTCGAGTTGTGGAAGCGCAGGGTGTTGGCCGTGCGGGTGTCCTGGGTGCTGTTGCCGATGACGTTCATGTTCGCGTTCACCGCCCACTCATTGGCGAGCGGACCCGGCAGCGCACCGACGTTGGTGTAGGTGGAAAGGCCGCGGATGAGCTTGTCCTGTCCTGTGGTGACGCCGCTGTTCACGAACGCCTCGGTGAAGGTGCTCTTGGTGGCCCAGGAGGTGCCGCCCACGGTGGCCCAGCCTCCGAGGATGCCGTTGATGTTGTCAGTGTCCGTGCTGGCGATGTCATCCGCGCTGAAGTCCACCGTGGCGCCGGTCTGACGGCCGATGCCGTTCATGCGCAGGATTGCGGTGCCACTGAGGCGTTCGACGAAGTTGCGTCCGGCACCGATGAAGGTGCTGCCGACGATTTCCACATGGCTGCCGCCGCTGAGTTGAAGCCTGCCGCCGAACCGGGTGCCACCGAGGACCAACTGGCCGCCGTCAGCGAGCTTGCCGTTGTTGTTGGTGCTGTAATCCAGTCGCAGGGTGCCCGCCTGGATGGTGTGGCTCGGAGAAGCGATGCCATTGGTCACCGTGTTGCGGGTGATTGCGTCGGCCTGTCCGCTGAGAATGAGCATGCCCTCACCACCCTGGAAGATGGCGTTACCGCCGCCCAGGGAGCCTTTGAGGTCAAGCACCGCTCCGTTGCCGACGATGATGTTCGAGTTGGCAGTCACGAAGACCGGACCAGCCCAGGAACTGCTGCCAGTGGTGGTGGCCAGGGTGCCGCCGGCCAGGAAGATCGTCTGGGCGGTGGTGTAGGCGACATTGCGCAGGTCCACGGTGGCGTTCTGGTTGCCCAGCGAGGTGCTGCCGTTCGTGCCGCCAGCGATGATGATGCCCGCGCCGCCCGAGGCGCCGAAGGCTCCATTGACCGTCGCGGCGAGGATGCCCGCGTTGACCACCGTCTCACCCTTGTAGGTGTTGGTGGCGCCCATGACCCAGGTACCGTTGCCAATCTTGTTCACCGAGGTGGGGCCGCCGGTGCCATCCCCGAGGACGAGGTCGAACTTGTTGTTTCCGCGGTTGGAACCACCCAGGGTCAGCGTGCGGCTGCCGGAATCAGAGAAGGCCACAGCGGGGGAGAAGCCTGCGAGGCCGAAATTCAGCTCCGCGCCAATGGAGGTGCCATCAGCGATGATGGCGCCCGCGTTGTCGCCCGCGCCGAGAGTGAAGGAGCGGTCAGTGAAGGTGGTGAAGGCACCGTTGAAGCGCAGGGAGCCGCCGTTGAGGACCAGGTTGGAAGCGGCGTTGGTGGAGGAGCCGATGGCGCTGGCAGAACCGCCGAAGCCCAACTCCAGAACCCGGATGCCGCCGCCGTTGATGACGGTGGCTCCGGAGTAGGTGTTGTTGGTGTTGGCCAGGGTCAGGATGCCGCCGCCAGACTTGGTGAGACCAAGCACACCGAAGGATGACAGGCCGTCCATCAAAGTGCCGGAGAAGGTGAAGCTCTCGGTGTTGTTCACCGTGAGCGTGGAGGTGGAGGAGGCCAACCCGTTGTTGGTGACCGTTCCAAACCCGCTGATGCGGGAGACCGTTGTGGAGAATCCGTTGAGGTCGAGGAAGCCGTCTGTGCTGACGCTGTAGCCGCCCGTGGTGCTCTGCAGGCCGGTGTTGCTCTCATAGACCACGGTGCCGGCCGTGACGGTCAACTGGCCGTTGAACTGATTGCTGCCACCGACCCTGAGCACGCCGGAATTGACCGTGATGTCACCGTTGATCGTGTTGTTGCCGAGCAGGGCGATGCTGGAGCCGACGACACGCACGAATCCGACGGTGTTGTTTCCAGTGAGCTTGAGGGCGTTGAAGCCGCCGTAGGTCAGGTTCTGGCCCGTGCCGTTCGCCTCCGCCGCTGCTGACAGCTCGTAGGTGGTGCCATTGGTGATGCTGGCGATGGTGGTGCCTGCGGCGATGCCGGTGCCAGAGACGCTGCCTCCGACTTCCAGACCGGCCGTGCTGGCCACGGTCACGGTGGTGAAACCGCTGTTGAAGGTGGAAGACAAGGTGCCTGTGGTGGCCTGCTGCCCCCCGCTGGTCTCGATGCCGCCGGAGAGGTCGTTGTTCCCCGCCACCACCATGATGCCGCGGCTGGTGCCGTCCGCGGAGAAGATGAGGCGGCCGGCCGCGCCATTGATGGTGTTGACCGCGCCAATGCTAAGCGTGCGGTTGTCAGCCACGCGGAACACGCCGTCGGCACTGCCAAAGGTGATGCCGCGGTTGCTGTCGTTGAAGATCAGGTCCGCGCTGACACGCAGGATGCCGCCGTTGATGGTGAGATGGTCAGCAGTGAAGGTTCCAGGGTTCAGACCGAGATCGCTCTCACGGGCGATCTGGAGCACACCCTCGTTGATGTAGGTCTTGCCGGTGTAGTTGTTCGGCAGGGTGAAAGAGAGCGTGCTGGAGACGGCGGCATTCGGCTGGCTGGAGAGCTTGACGACGTTGTTGCCCACGAGGCCCACCACCGTGGTGCCAGGATCGATGCCCGCGCCGGTGACGGTGGCTCCGACGACGATGCCTGTGTTGAAGGAACCTGAGGCCAGGGTGACGTCGAAGCTGTTCGGGTTCATCAAGCCATTGGTGCCGATGCTCAGCGTGGGATTGAGCACGAGGGTGCTGCCGCCGGCCTTCACCAGGCTGGTGGACTGCTGGATGAAGTCAAGATTGACGCCGCTGCGGATATTCACCGCCTGGTCGAGCGTGATCTGGCCGCTGGAGTCCACCGAGACGATGGTGGCCGGTCCTTGGAATCCTTCCGGAGAAAGGAGGCGCATGCCTGCGGACAGTCCTGCCGTGTTGATGCCGGTGACGACGTTGGTGAGATCCTCGAAGGTCAGCGCCACACTGCTGCCGTCGGCGGCAGCCTGGCTGAGGACAAACGTGGTGCCGTTGGTGATGCTGGCGATGGTGGTACCATCCGCGATGCCGGCTCCTGACACCGTGGCGCCGATTTCCAGCCCTGCAGTGGAGGAGACGGTGACGGTGGTGCCGCTGATGGTAGCGGCGGTCAGATTACCGACATTGGCGGAGTTGCCGCTGAGCCGCGTTGTCGTGTCGGCGATGACGCTGGTGATATTGAGCTGGTTGGTCGGCGTGTAGATGACGAGCTCATGCGGATTGAGCGAGCCAGCATGCGTTCCAGCGATCAGTTTGCCCCCGGCGATGGTGTGCGTGGCGCGGGCGGAGATGATGCCGCCGCTGTTGATGGTGAGGCTGCGCTCGGTGGAAACCGTGTTCGCCTTGATGGTGATGGTGCGTCCGCCAGTGTCCTGGATGTTGAGGGAGTGGACGGTGCGGTTGTTACTGAGGCTCTGGTTAAATCCCGTGACCTTCACGTTCTGGGTGGAGGCCCAGGAGTCGGAAGCGGTAGCGCTGCCGGTGATGACGTAGCCGTTGTCGGCGCCGCCATTCGCAGTGGCAGGAAGAGCGGTGACATTGCTTCCAGACATGGTGGCCCATTCGAAGAGTCCGACGCCCGAGGAGACACGATTGCGCACCGCCCAGCCGCCGATGATGCCGTTGGTCAGTGTGGGCGCGGTGGTGATGTTGATGGTGCCGTTGTCCACGTTCCCGGTGGTCAGGGTGTTAAAGACGATCATGGAACCGGCGGCACGGGTGCCGAAGCTGGAGAAGGTCAGGGTGTTCGAAAGCCCGCCGGTGTGGGAGCTATGCACGAGATTGGCCCCGCCAGCGAGGGAGAGGGAGCCAAGCGCCTCGCTGAAGGCCAGCGCGGTCCCGCCGTTGGTCACGCTGCCGACCAGCGTCAGGCGACCGGAGTTTAGAATAATGGCGGCGGTGTCGTTGACGCGGTTGAGGTTATTGACCGTGCCGCCGTTGACGGTGTTGGTCATGTTCAGCCCCTGCTGCGTGGCCGCGTTGCCACCGGCGGTGCTGCCGCTCCCGGCGACGGTGATGGAGGTCACACCGGAGAGAGAGCCACCATTGGCCAGACGCAGGTCGGCGGCCAGGATGCTGACCGCGCCTGTCACGGTGCTGGCGGAGTTGACGTTGAGCACCGCGCCGTTGATGACGTTGTCCCCCGTGCCTTGCAGGGTGAGTCCGCCGCCGAGAACAGCGACTGGAGAGTTCCAGTTCACCGTGGTGAGCGCCTCGAGGCCGCGCAGGTAGAAGCCGCCGCCGGTGACGGTGGTGGTGGAGTTGAAATTGGTGGTGCCGCCGTCCAACACCGAGATGCCGCCGCCAAACTGGCCGGAGCCATAGGTCAGACCCACGTTGGTGCCGGCCTGGGTGGGGGTGGCGGAAAGCTGGTAGGTCGTTCCACTCAGAATCGCCGAAATGGTAGCTCCGCCAGGGATGCCGGTGCCGCTGACGGCCATGCCGACAGCGAGACCGACCGTGCTGGGCACGGTGACGGTGGTGCCGGTTGTCGTGTAGGTGGAGTTGACGGCGGCGGCGAAATTCAGGTTCAAGGTGCCGTTCCCGCCATCACGCACCAGGCCACCAGAGCCAGAGACCACACGGTTGAAGTTCCAAGTGGCGCCGTTGTTGATGCGGAAACCCAGGGTGCCGTTGTTGCTGATGGTGCGGGAGCCGATGGCGGTGGCGGCGGCTCCGCCGATGCCGTTGCCGAAGTTCGTGGTGCTTTCGAGCACGAGGGTGGCGCCCGGATTGATGAGCGTGCTGCCGCTGTAGTGAACATTGCCCAGCGCGAGCACCTGCGTGCCGTTGCCGCTGATGACAAGGCTCAGAGTGCCGCTTCCCGTGTTGTTGGCACGGTCGCGCAGGAAGCCGTTGAAGTAGCTGGTGCCGCTCGTGTTGAAGGTCAGCGTGCTGTTGGCGGCTTGGTTTTCGCCTTCCAGATTTTCCACCACGCCGCTGGCGGTGTAGTCGGAAAGGCCGCGCACGGTCTCATTGAAGCCCATGAGCTTGAAGTAGCTGTTGTTGCCATTGTTGCCGGTGGAGCCGGCTCCGTTGCCGGCGTCAAAGGTGAGCAGCGAGGTGTTGGCGATCTGCTCGCTGGCTCCGAGCTGCACCACCGTGCTGCCGAGGCCGCCCATGCTGACATTGCCGATCTTCAAATCTCCGGCGATGGCACCGTTGGCGACGTAGGTGCCGAAGGTGGTGCTGCTGGCGGTGCCGCCAGTGGCGTTGGCTGACAGGACTATTTGTGTTTGGTTCTTAACGGCCTGGACGACGGTGCCGTTCGGGATGCTCGGGTGGCCGTTGATGACCATGCCGGCATAGAAGCCGGTGGTGCTGGCAACGTTCACGGTGCGGCGGACATCGAAAGTGGTGCTGGCGTTGGAGGCTCCGGTGGCCTGCACGGAGATGACGAACTGTGTGGCGGAGTTGATCTGGGTCACTGTGGCTCCCACCGGAATGTTCGGGTGACCGGTCACCGGCATGCCGATGTAGAAGTTGTTGGTGTTGGCGCCGCCGGTGAGGTTCACCGTGGCGTTGTTGGTCGCCGTGGTGGCACTGGAAACCTGCACGCTGCCAATGGTGGTGGCGCTGGCCGTCGTGGTGGTCTTGGCGAGCAAGAGCTGCGGGTTGGTGGCATCTCCAAACCCGCGGCTGAACACCGTGGTCAGGCCCGTGTAGGTGTTGGCGGTGGCTCCGGTAAGGGTGGTGCGTCCTGCCCCCATGAAGTCGATGCCAAAGGTGGACCCAGCCGCCTGCGAGATGCCGCCGCTGATGTCCATGCGGGCGGCGGCGCCGCCGGAGTTGACATTCACACGCAGGTTGCTTTCCAGAATGACCGGAGCGGTGATCATATCCACACCAACCGTGTTGCTGTTGGACTGCACCTTGCTCAGCAGTGCGCGGCCATAATCGCCGTTGTTGAAGATCAGGCTTCCCGTGCCCGCGCCCTGGACGATCTCAAACCGGTTGGAGTTGGGCTGATCGCCGATGGCCAGAATGCCCACCCTTTTGTTCCCATCCAGCGTGATGGTGGCATGCAGACCGCCCAGGCCGACATTGCTTGTCAGATTGACGATAGCACCGAGGGAGTTCGGCACGGAGGACGGGCGCCAGTTGGCGGCAGTGTTCCAGGAGCCGCTACGGTTGATATGCAGGCTGTTCATGAGCACCGGCACCACGCCGGGTTTGGTGAGGGTCACGAGGATGCCGTGGGAATTGAAGAGGCTCACGTCATAGACGAGGCCGCCGCCGAGGGTGGGCAGGATGAGATTGCCGCCGCCATCGCCGCCGGTGCGGTAGTTTTCACCGGCGTCGAAGGTGGAAAGCGCACTGACGTCCAGCCAAGCACCGAGATTGAAAATGTCACCCACCTGGGCTTTGCCAGCGGTGCCTGCCTGGGTGAGGTAATTGTTCACCTCCTGAATGGTGATGGCGGCCTGGCCCAGGGTGATCACGCCGTTGACCGCGATGTAGTCATGACGATTGGCGGTGATCGCCGTGGCGTCCCAAGCGGTGAAGTTCGAGTCACGATAGCCGCCGATGGAGTCGTAGGTGTTGGCGTTGAGGGCCGCGACGATGGCCGCATTCTGGTTCAGCGTGGACTGGTTGATGTGGAACAGGGCGGAGGAACCGTCATTGAGAGCCAGATTGCCATTGAACGTCAGCGTGCTGCGGTCCGCGCCGAAGTTCGTGCCGGGCGTCAGCAGCGCGCCACTGTTGAAAACATGGTCGGTCCCGCCGGTGTAGAATGCCTCGACCTGGTTCTCAGGATCAGCCGGCACAAAGGTGGGCACCGTGCCGTTGACAATGCCGTTGCCTGCCAGCGTGCCGCCGTTGTTCACAATGAGACCGCCGGTGCCGGTGCGATGAGTGCCGCTTGTGCCGACCTGCAGCACGCCACCGTTGACCGTGGTGGTGCCGGTGTAGGTGTTGACGCCGGTGATCACCCAGTTGCCCGTGCCGTTTTTGACCAAGCTAGTGGCTCCCCCACTGTCTCCGATGACCGTGGCAAGCGTGTTCGCGCCGGTCTGTGTCCCAGCAAGGGCAAGGATGCGCGCCCCAGAGCCGCTGAAGCCCATGGCGGCTGCGTTATTGAGGGTCAACGTGCCGGTGCCGGTCACTTCAATCGTGCCGCCAGCCAGGCCCGTGGAGAAAAGGCGGTTGGAGGTCACGTTGGCCCCCGTGTAACGCAGGGTTCCGCCATTGAGCACCAAACTGGCCGCGTTGGTGGTGTTGTTGGTTGAGACCCCGGCCCCGATGTTACTGCTGGAACCGATGTTTGCCAGATTGGCCACCTGCAGCACGCCTTCGTTGATGGTGGTGGCACCGGTATAAGTGTTCAGCCGAGTCAATGCCCAGGTGTTGCTGCCAGACTTGGTGAGCGAGGTCGCATTCGTGTTATTGGCGATCAACAGAGACATCGTGTTGATCAAGCTCGCATTGCTGGTGCCGGTGAGCGTCAGGGTGCGCGCCGTGGTGCTGACGAAGCCCATGGAACCCGAAGTGTTGGAAAACACGAGCGCTCCTGTGCCGGAGGCGTCGATGATGCCCGTGGTGCCCAGAGTAAAGCTCCGGTTCGTGCTGGAGCCAGCACCCGTGTAGCGCAGAGTGCCTCCATTGATGACCAGATTGGCCGCCGCATTGCTGGAGGCACCGATGGTGCTGGCGATGCCACCATCTTTGAGATCCGCCACGCTCAGCACGCCGCCGAGAATGGAGGTGGCACCAGTGTAACCATTGCCAGCCGCAGCATCGAAGGCGATTTCCCGGCTGGTCTCAGCTGGTTTGTCGAGGGTAACGTCATCGCCTGTAACTGCGGTCACAGTGTATTCACCCAGCGGATTGAGAGTGCCGTCCACATCGGTCTTGTCATTGACCGCCAGGGTATGGCCCGGCAGGGTGAGGTTGACGGTTTCAGCAGGCGCCATGGCCTCGCTGGTCTGGTTCAGGGTGAAGCTGAGCAAGTCTCCTGCGATGGCCGTGACGAAAGATCCGGCCTTGATGCCCGCGCCTGAAACAAGCTGGTTCACCACCAGGCCGGTGGCGTCAGCCACCACCGTGGTTGTGCCATTGATGATGCCCGCCACTGCGGTGAGGCCGTTCCCTGGGGCGAGGATCCAGGTTCCCGCGTCGGTCTTGGTGAGCGAGGTGGCTCCGGTGTTGTTGCCGATGGCCACCCTCATCTCGTTGTTCCCCGAGGAGGCGGCCGCGTTGAGCGTCACCGTACGGTTCGTGGTGTCTCCGTCGAAGCCCATGGCACCGACGCCGTTGAAGACCAGCGCCCCCGTGCCGGCGGAGTCGATGGTGCCGCCTCCGGCACCGATGGAGAAGAGGCGGTCGGTGGTGGCTCCGCTGCCCGTGTAGCGCAGGGTGGCGTTGCCGGTGATCACGAGGTTCGCCGCATCATCCGCGGCGGAGCCGATGCTGCTGGCCGCCCCGCCGTTGGCGAGCGCCACCGCCTCCAGTACCCCGCCACTGATGCGGGTGACGCCGCCGTAGGTGTTCAATGCGTTATTGAGCTTCAGTGTGCCAGTGCCGGCTTTCGTAAGACCGATGCCGACCAGATTGTCCTCAACCACGCCGTTCACATTAAAAGTGTGCGTTGAATTGACCGTCCACGTCTGATTGGACCCGAGGCGCACGTTGCTATTGATCACATGCCCATTGGAATTGACGGTGATCCCAGCGGGGCTGAGGAGCGCGAGCGTGTTGCTGTTGATGGTCACCGGGCTGGCACCAGTCGCATAGGTCAGACTGCCGGTGGTGGTCACCGGAGACACCAACGAGATGGAGAGATTCGTCGCCACCGGAGTCGTGGTGGAGAAAAAGACGTTGTCAAAGACCCCCGGAGCGCTGCCACGGGCGATGTTGCCGGTCTGCGTGGTCTTCCAATTGTCATCGGACCACGAGTTGCTGAGGTTGCCCGCCCACCAGTATTCCACCGGGGCTGTGGGGGCGAGCACCTTCAGAGCCACTGCGACCGCGTTTGCGATGGTGCTTGTCTCCAAGCCAGCTGCATCTCGCATCACGAGATCCAGCCCATACCCCTGCCCGCCAATCAGAAGGCCGGTAGTTCCGAGGGTGAACGCCTGGGAGAGTGTCTGACCGTTCAAGTTGAGGCCGTTCGGCGTGCCCCCGCCCGTCTGGAACAAGATCAAATCGTGCAGGCCGGCTGTGAGGGTGGTCGTGACGGTCGAATCAGGGGAAATGAAGATGGTGGCCCCGCTCAAGCCAACGTTGACCGTGTTGTTCAGACCCGTGGTGATGTTCGAAAGCACGATGGTGTCGGTGCTGTTGGCAGCGCTGCCAAGGTCAAAGGTCATGCGAGCGGTCGAACCGGAGGCGCCACCGATCGTCAAGCCAGCCCCCGAAACCCAGCCGGTGTTGCGGTTAAGATTCAACGTCCCGGTCGAAAGGTTATTGGCCATGGTGAAGGTGGACCCCGCCGCCAGGGTGAGCCTGCCCCCATGGGTAGCCGCGGTTCCCGCGTGCCCGATGTTGTAAGTGGCGGCCGTCACCGAGAGTGTCGCGCCATTAGCGACGGTCACGTTCGCCGTCGGTGTTGCGGACGCATTGGCCAGCGAACCAGCCGAGAGCACCAAGGTGCCCGCGTTCACATTGGTCGCACCCGTGTAGGTGTTCGCAGCCGTGAGCGCCCAGGTGTTGGTGAGATTTTTGGTCAGTGTGGTGAGCCCGCTGCCGTTGTTGGCGACGGTCCTGCCAAAGCTGTTGATGATGCCAGGTGCTGAAGAACCGGTCAGCACAAGATTCCGAGTCTGGTTCGTGGTGCCGTAAGCGAGGGCACCCGCAGTGAAAGTAATCGCTCCCGTGCCGGAGGCTTCAATCGTGGCCGTGGCCCCCGCCACGGTCGCGCCGATCGTTAGGGAACGATTGGTGCTGGCGGCGATGCCGGTATAGCGCAGCGTGCCGCCATTGATGACGAGGTTGGCGGCCGCATTGGAAGCCGCGCCGATGCCGCTGGTCGCACCGCCATTGCCCAGGGTGCTGACGCTGATCGTTCCCCCGTTGATGGTGGTGGTTCCGGTATAGTTGCTCAGGGCACCCGAAAGAGTGAGTGTGCCAGTGCCTTCCTTGACCAGGGAGAACAGATTGGAGACACCGGTGAGCACACCGGAAAACTCCGTGCTGGTATTGTCCCCGCCCACGGTCAGCGTCGATGAAACATTGGGGAAGCCGGTGATGAAGTTGTGGCTGTTGGTGACCACCCCAGCACCTGCCAGGGAGCCGATGCGCTCATGGCGCCCGGCCATGTCCAGCATTCCCCCGGCATCGATGATGACAGCGGAACCATCCGGGATGACCAGGTTATCATTTCCCGCGGCGATGGTGCCCAGCACGAGAATGCCGTTTTTGATGTGGGTGGTGCCGCTCCAGGAGTTGTTGCGGTTGGTCAGCACGAGAATGCCCGCGCCGTCCTTGGTGAAATTCACCCCGTTGGTGATCTGGCCGCTGATGTAGCCGGTGGTCCACGGACTGTTCACCGTGATGGTGCGCGAGGCCCCGCCGAGGTTCAGGTTGCCCGTGAGCGAGAGATTATAGTGCTGATGCCAGGTCGGACTGTCCCCGCCGAAAGTGAAATCCCCGGCCAGGGTGACGGCATTGCCAACGACCGTGGAAAGCCGGAGGAAGTTAGTCGCATTCGTGCTGTTCACGGCGTGTGACAGCGTGAAACTGGAGGCGCCGGTGATGTCCGTAATGAACGTCCCGGTGCGAACTCCGCTGCCGACCACCGCCTGACCAACGGCCAAGGCGAGACTGGAGGTCGTGTTACCGGCGTTGATGGTGACATTGGCGCTGAGATTGGTGGTGTTCATCGAGATAGCCAGACGATTGGCGGCCTGGATGGCCGGACTGCTGCCGGGGGCGCCGCCGCCGATGGTCAGCACCCCTGTTCCCACCGGACCGCTGACAAACGTTCCGGAACCCGCCAGGAAGTTCGCCAGGCTGTCGGCACCCGTTCTGACCGTGTTGAGTCCGACGATCAGGGTGCCATCCCGCAAGTTGAACCCTTCGGTGTAGGTGCTGGCACCAAAGAGGGCCAGCGAGCCACTGCCCTCCTTGGAAATGGCTCCCGAGGTGCTGTCGATCCGCGAGGTGATGACCAAACCGACCGGGGAGACGCCAGAGACATTGATGACCGGGGCGGCATGCGCGAAGTTCACCAGCGAGAATAGCGCATTGTTCGTGGCGGCGGCGATGAGCGGCGTGGTGCCAGGGTGGTTGTTGACCACGTTGATGGCGTTGGCGGCGGTCAGGTTCAGGGTGTGCAGCGCGGTGGGGGCGTTGAAGCGCACGGCGGGCTGCGCGGTGCCACCTTCATTGTTAAAGGTAAGGCTGGCAAGCGTCGTCGTGGTGGCACCGTAGTTGGCAAAGTTCAGGGTGGCACCGCCGTTGAGCGTCACATTGCTGGTCGCGGCAATCTGGCCGGTGGTGGCGTCGAACTTGTTGGTGTTCATCGACACCGTGGCGTTGTTGATGAAAAGATCGCCTGGAATGACAATCGTGCTCGCGGCACCGGCGAGGCTGAGTGTGCCACCATTGACATAAGTGCCGCCCGTGTAGGCGTTTGAGACACCGGTGCCGGGACTGAGGGCCAGAGTGCCCCCGCCGCTCTTCAGGAGGCTCACAGCGCCGTTGGTGCCGTCGATGATGCGAGCATTGATGTTCGTGAGGCCCTGATTGGTGAACACAAAAAGCTCCGACCCACTGGAGGTCAGCGCGGAGGCCGCGTTGCCGGCGTTGATGTTGGTGGTGCCGCCGCTGTTGGTGAGCAGACCGACACCGAGGGTCAAGGTGACCGGCGTGGTGGCGTTGCCGAGGGTCAGCGTGTTGCCCGCCATGCGCAGCGAGTTGATGGTTTTGGTGACCGTGAGCGTGCGTGTGGTCGTGTCGTTGAGGTTCCAGGTGGCCTGGGTGCCCGTCGCGGTGATGTCGGTGCCGTTGTAACCGGGGAAGACATTGCCGCCAGCGAAGGCGTTGCCACCGGCCGTGCTGCCGAGGGCCCCGAGCCCGACGCCGTCCTTGTAGGTGGCGAAGCTGTCACCATTCACCACGGCCCAGCCACCGACGAGGTTGTTGGTCATCTGGCTGGCGGAGAATCCGGCGCCATTGATGGCGGAGACGAGCACGCGGGCGTTATTGTTGTTACCAGAACCACCCATGCCCACATTGGAGACGAAGTTTACCACACCGTGGTCGGCTGTATTGCGTGTCAGATTTCCGATGGAAAGCTCCACCGCGCTGCCGGCGTTGGCCGATGGAAGCACGTTCACAGTGCTGCCGCCGCCCAGGATGTTCACATTGTCAAAAGCCACGGTGGTATCAAACGACCCACCGCCCTGGATGGTGAACGTGCCCCCCAACAAGTTAAGCGGGACACTGGCCGCCACGCGGACGGGATTGGAGTTGTCCAGGGGATTGAGTCCCCGGTTCTCCCACTGGAGCTGAGAGTAGTTCACCGAAACAGAGGAAGTTCCCAACAGAGCGCCGCTATCCCGCAACGTAAGCGTGTTGCCACGTACAATCGTGGCACCGGTGTAGGTGTTGACGTTGCTGAGGATCAGATCGCTGTTGCCGCTCTTGGTGAAGCCTGTGTTGCCGGTGATGCTGCCGCCAAAAACCCCGTTCCCCGTGTTGACCGTGAGCATGGCTGCGGTCACCGAGCTGTTGGTGATCTCGCCTCCGACCGGGAGGGCGCTGGCAGTGCCCAGCGTGCCAATCATCTGGCTGCCGCCGTTGAGGTCCAGTTTGCCGCCGTTCATGAAGAGATTGGTGTAGGTGGCCACATGAGAGACCGTGCTCAGATCAGGACGGACAATACCAAGGGCGTTGTTCTGACCGCCGAGCATGAGCGTGCCCTCGTTCACGATGGTGCTGCCAAAGTGGTAGCTGCGCGTATTGAGAGTCGCAGTGCCCGCGCCGGCTTTGACAACTCCTCCCCCGGTGTTCCAAATCGTGCTCGACACGTTCAGGTTCGTGTTTTCACCGATGGTATGGAGGTAAAGCCAGCCACTGAAGGTGCCGAGACCCGGCGTGGAGATGCCGGCATTGCCCTCAAAGGCCATGACACCACCCGTGCGCACAGATTCGGTCAGCGGCCCGCCATTCACGAGATTGCCCCCCCAGCGGCTGCGCAGCCCGAAGGCCGCCGCCGAATAGCCTGCGGATGAGCTGATACCGATGCCGCCGCCGCTCAGCAGGCGCACGCTGTTGATCGCCGCATCGAAGCCGTTGCTGATCACCTGGTTGGAACTCAGCGAGAAGTTGTCCTGTGAAGCGTTCGCCAGCGTGGTGCGCATTTCATTGTCCGCCAACGGCCGCACATAACCAGAAACCGAGTCCTTGACGGCAAAGGCGGTGCCCAGTCCGGTCAGGGAATAATCGGCAATGATGTCCGGCCGGACGATCATCCTGAAGGTGCCGTTGCCGTTTGCTGTAGTCGCCTGCCCGGCAATGTTTTGGAAGTTGCCCACCGCCAGATTGGCGAAGCCATTCTGTGTGCCTGAAACGCCGACAGCATTCATGTCACCGCGCAGCAGCAGCGTGCCGCCGGTGCTGATGCCGGAGAGCGTGGTCACGGTCAGTGTCACGTTGCGCGCAGCGTCTGCATCAAGGTCAATCACCCCGCCGCCATTGGCCACCGTCAGAGTGGTCAGCAACTCCGTGGTGTTGGCACCGCTGTTGCCCAGGATTCTAAGAGTGCCACCGCTGATGTTGAGGGTGGAGGCGGTCGCCCCGCTGAGAGGTGAGGCCAGACGGTTGTTGGCGTTCGTGACACTGTTGTCCAGGAGAAGCACGCCGCTTTTCTGGATCGTCTGGGTCGGCATCAGCGCCTTGCCGGCCGCTCCAGAGTAGGCCAACGTGCCTTGGGAAATGGTGACCGTGCCTGTGGAACCACTCAACGCGTTCTGCGTGCTGGTAATGGTCATGGTGCCGGTTCCCACTTTGTTGAGGAACACGCCGTTGGGCACGGCGTCGTTGAAGCGGTTGATCTGGCCGGAGAAGGTGGTGTCGTTGTTGTTAAAGCCCACCGTCAGCGTCTGCGCGAAGGTCGCGGTGCTATACACTGATCCACTGCCCTCCAGCGCCCCCCAGACCGTGGCCTGGCCGTTGAGGTTGAGGGAGGTGCCGGCCCCAAGGTTGAGGTTCGCGAAGCGCGACCCGCTGTTGAAGGCGCCGGACTGGATGTTGCCCGCGACCACGTTGAGAGCCCCCGTGAAGGTGGACTGGTTGATCTGCAGCACGCCATTGCCATTCTTCGTGAAACCTCCGGCGGATCCGATCAAGCCGCCAAGCACCAAGCCGGGTGTCGTGGGGGCGTAATTCGTGAATGCGCCAAAGTCGTAGGTGTTCACGGTCACCGTGTTCGAGGTCAGCCCGAGATCAATCCGACCCACGACCAGAGGAGCCGCGGCAGGATTCGATGGCGTGGAGACGATGCCTCCGGCACCGATGGTGAGCAGGCCTTCACCGGAACTGACCGTCGGCGAGGTCGTGCCGCCTCCATTGCCGTTAAACACCAAACCCTGAAGTGTCTGCTCACCGGAAAGCACCAGTTGGCCGGTGCCGTTGAGCGTCACTGTATTGCTAGCATCAAGCACGCCGCCGGACTGCACGAAAAGAAAGCCGCTACCGGAGTTCAAACCGCCGTTGATGGTGATGCCGCCTCCACCAATCGAGCCGGTGGCGCCGACAATGAGGACGCCTCCATTGACCACTGTGCCGCCCGTGTAGGTGTTGGCGCCGTTCAGGGTGAGATTCGCGGCGCCATCGCTGCCAGAGAAGACCAGACGGACGGCCCCGGTGCCATTGTTGACGATGGCCGCGTCCATCACGGCTGTGCGGTTCGTGCCACCATACGGCAGAGCATGAATGTAGAGATCACTGGCGTTGTTCAGGGTTCCGCTGGTGACCGTACCGTTCGTGATGCTGATGTTGCGATTGTCCCCGTTGTGCGCCAGCAGCAGACCGCCACCTTGCAAAGTGAGTCTGAAACCGCCGAGGTTCACGGTTGTCTGCGCGACGCCCGGATTGACCATGGCGAAGGTGTTCACTGTGGTGTCCGCAAAGAGCGGGCCGACGCTGCCGGTGGCGCGGATGTTGTCCGTGGCCAGCGGCGTGCCGTTGAGCGTGTTCACAGAATAGCCTGCAAAACCCGTCTGGTTCAGACGGCCCACACCAAGGTCAGGGATGTAGCTGGCCCACTCGCGGTCCACGACGGCCCACGGGCCGATGAGGTTGTTCGTCAATCCACCGCCCACGGTGCTGGTGGCGACACCGTTGAGGGTGGTAATGAGCACACGTCCATTGCTGCCGATGGCGCCCAGGCCGTTGTCGGGAAAACGCAGTGTGGCTGTGGAACCGCCGGACCGGGACAGCGAGCTGAGGTTGAGCGTGGCAGAGTTGATGCCGGTGCCGCCGTTGGCGGACTGGATCATGTTGTAGCCTTCCGCCAAGGTAACGCTGCCCACCGTCTGGGAACTCTCCGTCTGCGCACGTCCCACATAGACGAGACTGCCGCCGCGAAGAGTGATCGGGGCCGACGCGTTGACACGGTTGGCCGTGGCAAAGTTGCCATTATCATCCAGGCGGAGCAGGGCGTAGTGGATGGCGATCGAAGTCGTGGCGGAGAGCCTGCCGCCATCCAGCAGGAGGTTGTTGCCCCCCGCAAACACAGTCGCTCCGCTGTAGGTGTTGTCATTGAGGAAGTTGTATTGCTGCGGGCTGCTCTTTAGGAAGTGCATGGCCCCCTTCCCATCGTCCTGCTTGATGACCCCGCCCCAGTTGAAGCCACCGTTGTCAGCACCGACAATGAAGGCCGCTTGGCCGACAGCGCTGTTGGTGACGGTGCCCGCATTGCCCTGGAGGGCCGCGCCGTCACCACGCGTGCCGAAGACGAACTGAGAGGTGCCGTTCAAGTCCAGCGTCGCTCCGGGAGCGATGAGCATGAACTGGTTGGGGGTCAGCGTGTTGTTGCCGCCGCCAAGCCGCACCGTGCCAGCATTGATGGCGAAATTGCCCGTCAGCGTCTGGCCGCTGATGTTGGCAAGGCCGGCGCGGTTGGCGGGGGCATTGATAATCAGAGTGCCTCCCAGGTCTTTGACGAAACCGCCGCCGCCGGTGAGCAGCGCGTTGCTGGTGAGAGTCCTCCCCGACTCCACCGCCACATAACCTTGGATGTTGTTGGCGAAATTGATCAGCAGAGGGCTGGCAGCACTGACCGCTCCCAGCGTGTTATCGCCACCCACGTTCAAAATCGCACCGGCTGTGAGCGAAAGAGTCGCCCCCTGCGTCGTGATGCCGTTGCCAATGACGATGCCATTCCCGTTGATCTTGATCGCATTGGCCGTGCGATTTGTCGTGCCGGCGAAAACCGGCGTGGCGGTGATCTGCATCGTCACGTTGTTCGTGTTGCCGAGGCTGTCGATGTCGTTAAGGGTGATGCCTGTGTTGTATGCCGTGAAGGCCTGCACTCCGTTCGTGTTGGCCGCCGTGCCGTTGTGGTTGTAGGAGGCGAAATCCGTGGCGCTGCCGACCGTGATCGTCGCGCGTTGCAGCACGTTGTTGATCATGCCTGCGGTGTTCACCGTTCCGGGGGCGTTGGTGAACAGGATCCGGTTGGTCGCCGTGCCAAGGGATGCGCCGACGAAGCTGGTGCTCGAATCGCCATTGTTGACCCAGCGGTCAAAAGTCAGCGTGCTGGTGCCGCCAGGATTGAAGTTGAACACATTGGTGGCCCCGCGAGCGGTGGTCAGTATCCCCATGGTTTCGGTGGAGCCGGTGCCACCGGCCACGGTGAGAGTGCCGCCAACCAGCGTCAACGCACGGGCTGCCGTCACATGGTCAAGACCGCCCTGCCAGCTCAGAATACTGTTGGGTCCACCTTGGACCGTGATCGTCCCCGTGCCGCCGATGGTCACGCCGGAATTCATGGTGAAGGTGCCCTGGTTGATCGTCAGCGCACCCACGAACGATCCACTGGTCACCCCGAGTGTAAAGGTGCCGCTGCCCTGCTTGGTGATGGAACTGACCGCACCAATGGCCGTGCCCGTTTTATTGATCGCCCCGGCTCCGGTAAAGGTCAGGTTCTGAGCGCTGCTGAGGCCTCCCGTGAGGTTCAGCGTGGTCCCGCTGTCTGCCCCGATGGTCGTGGCCGCCGCCAGAGTGATGGTGCCACTGGCGGTGTTCGTGCCGGAGAATGCCTGCAGGGCCCCGGCACCATTGATACCCGTGCCATTGAGGTTCAACGGCTCCGCAGTGGTCACGCCGCCGAGCTGCAATGCCGCGCCTGACCCGCTCACCACGGTGTTGCCGGCGGTGGTTCCCAGCGCGCTGTTGTTGGTGACACGCACCGTACCAGCACCGATGGTCAGTGTGCCGGTCCATGTGGTGTTCGCAGCGGCCAGCACCAGGGTGCCGTTGTCATTCTTGCGCAGGGCATTGTTCAACGCACCGAGGCTGAACGCTGTGTTCAGCGTCAGCGTGTTGCCAGCAGTCACCTCAATGGCGTTACTGGCGCGGTTGAGCTGGATCACACGACTGGTGGCGAAGGTTCCCGTGGCCCGCAGACCTGCGCCGGTGGCGGCATTGATGTTCAAAGCCACCTGGTTGGCGGCATTGCCCAGCGCCGAGTCACTGTTCACCGCGAGCACACCGCCCTGCACGCTAAGCAGACCGGTGAACGTGTTCGTTCCCGTCAAAGCGAGCGTGCCTGCGCCCGCTTTGGCGATTCCAGAGGAACCGCCGACCGCTCCGGAGAACGTGAGACCCGCGACCAGGTTGGAATCCGTCGCGTTCGCGACGCTGATGATCTGTCCGCTGCCCAGCGTGGCCGCGCCGGTGATCTCCAAGCCGTAACCGTGGTTGTTGGTCACGGACAACGGACCGCTGAGCGTGGAAGCAAGAGCCAACTGCAAGGTCTTGTTCGATGCCGTGGTGAATAGCGGCGCATAGGTGCCGCCGAGACGGCCCACGGTCAGATTGACCGCGCTGGAAGACGTGAGGGTGACGCCGGACGCGATGGTCTGGCGTGATCCGGTGCCGTTTCCGTCATGAAGCAGGGCCAGGCTGCCTCCATTCAGGGTCAAGCTGACCGTGTTCCCAGCGGTCAAAGCCCCCAAGGCCAGCGTGCCGAGGCCGGTCTTCGTGATGTTGATGGCTCCCGCCCCGCCGGTGCGGCTGATCGTGCCCAAGGCGGCGGTCATGCCGGGGTTGTTCACATCGATCGTGAGCGTGCCAGGCAGCGTGACCGTGCCGCTGAGTGTGAGGTTGGTACCTGCGGCGGCTGTGCTGTCGAAGTTGAAGTTTCCGGCTGCGGTGACGCTGTTGCCAATGGTGAAGTTTCCGTTGGAAAGGAGGCGCGTGCCAGCAGCCAGTGTCACCGCTCCGGTGCCCAGGGGACCGGCGGAGACGCCGCCGAGAGTGCCATTATTAAAGGTGCTGCTGGCGGCGATCAGGAGGCCCCCGGACGACACAGCGACCCCGCCACTGAACGTGCTGGCTCCACCGAGCTGCAGGAGCCCGTCTCCCGTCTTGGTGATGCCGGCGGTGCCGGTCATGACGGCCGTGACATTCAAGGTGGGCATCAACGGAGCCAGGCTGACTCCATTGGCCTTGACGGCATCCACATCAAACGTGCGACCGGTCGAACCCAGATCCACCGACCCACGTCCCACATAGGTCAGCGGATTGTTTCCTGTGGCTGTGGTGTTGGCCGAGAGCGTGAAACTCGTCGCACTGTTGATGGCGGTGATGTAGGCACCCGCAGGGATGCCCGTCCCGGTGACCACGGTGCCGACCGTGAGCCCCGCAGTGCTGTCCACCGAGACCGAAGCGCTGCCGTTGACGGTCCGGGAAAAGACGATGCCCGAGGAGATCGTGGAGGTGCTGCCGAGGTTCGACGAATCCGCAGTCACATTGCCGTTGAGGGTGAGCACGCCGTAGCCCGCATGCAGGGTGGGCGTGTTGCCGCCAGTGTTGTCAAAGATCAGGCCACCGAGTGTCTGGTTGAAACCATTCAACTCCAAAGTCGAACCGCCCAGCATGGTGACCGTGGCCGTGCTGGCGATCTGGGCCGGGCGGCCGAGCACCACGGTGGTGGTGCGTTCCATGAAGCCGTTGCCATTGGTGCTGGCACCGCCGGTGATGGTCACATTGCCCGTGCCCAAAGCCGTCCCCACGGCGGAATTCAGCACCACGAAGCCGGCATTCACAAAAGTGCCGCCGGAGTAAGTGTTGTTGCCGCTGAGCACCACTTCGTTGGTGCGGAAGTCGCTGATACCGGCGAAGCTGCCACGGCCTTCCGTGCCGTTAATCACGAGCGTCACGGCTCCTGTCCCGTTGTTCACGATGTTGGAGCTGACGAAGACATCGCGGTTTTGAACGTTGCCGTTGCCGTTCCCATAACCGATGGCGTGTAGATAAAGATCTGCCGCCGTGTTTGGCGTACCGCCGGCCGTCAGATTGCCGTTCTGGATCTGGATCGGCATGACCAGACCGCTGACATAGTCTCGTCCGGTCGGTGTGGTGCTGGAGGCGCTCGCATTGCCGTCCAAAGTCACACTCAAGCCATTGATGGCCGTGACCGTGCGCCCGAGGACGGTGGAACCGACGACAAAGTTCTGCGGCACACTGGCCACCTCAATGACGTTGCTGGAGGTCGAACTGGTGACCACCGTCACCTGCGCATTGGTGGTGCTGAAGCCTTGGGAGGCGATGAGACCGCCGCTGGCCAGATTCAGCGTGAAGCCGCCCAGATCGAGCGTGCTGTCGCCCGAAACGAGCATCGCCAGGCTGTTGATCGTGCGGTTGCCCGTGAGAGCGACCGTCTTTGGCAGATTCAGCGTCGGATTGGAAGTTCCCAGGGTGGTGTTGATCGTGAACTGGGTTCCATCAATGATGGAAGCCACCTTGGCGTTGACGGGAATGCCATTGCCCAGCACGGCATCGCCGACAGTCAAGCCCACCGTGCTGGCAATCGTCAGCAAGTTGGTTCCCGCAGCGCCGGTGGAGGCGATGTTAGGGAAGGTCAGGCGAATGTTGTCCGTGGCCGTGCCGTCGTTGAGGCCGTTGGGCGAGTACCCGGCATAACCGACTCCGTTGAGAGCCCCCACACCCGTTCCAGGTGTGTAGCTGGCAAACTCACGTTCAAACACCGCCCAGCCACCGATGAGGTTGTTGGTAAGGCCGTCCCCGACATTCGTCGTGGCCACGCCGTTGAGGCTGGAGGCAAAAACACGGGCCAGACTGCCCTGCGCACCGTCCACATTGAAGAAACGCAGGGTGGCACGTGATCCGCCCTGCCGCGTCAGGCTGGTGAAGGTGGCGGTGGAACTGTGGATGCCCGAGCCCGGCTCGGCGACGTCAATGATGCTGTTGCCTTGAGCCAAAGTCAGTGCGCCAAAGGCCTCCGTGGCTTCAAAGCCGTTGCGGGCACGGTATTGCAACATGCCGCCACGCATCGTGATGCTCGCCGCGTCGTTGACCCGATTGTCCACCTGCTGGTCGAGGATGCTGCTGCCGTTGTTGTTGGAGATGAGAAGCGTGGCCTGGCTGATCTCGAGGGCTGAGGTGCTGCCCAGCGTGGCCGTGCCGAGAAGCTGGGTGCGCCCGCCGTTGAGAAGAGTGGGACCGGTGTAGGTGTTGGTGCCATAGAGGTTCCAATCATTAAACGTTCCGGCGTTGGTGGAGCGAACCAAGGCCACATTGCCATCGATGGTGCCGGAGAAGCCGCTTACCGCATTGACCAGTCCCAAGGTAGCCTGGGAGCCGGAGCTATTGATCACGCTGCCGCCCACTCCCGGCACGAAATTGGCGTTCTGTGCGGCGGCAGTGTCTGTGCGCAGCACATGGAGCACTTGGTTCGTGCCGTTGAGATCCAGCGAGCCGCCTTGCAGGGCGAAGTCGTGGTTGAAGAACAGTGTGTTAGTTCCACCTGATAGCTTGAGCGTGCCTTGATTGATCGACGTCAGGCCAGTGTAAAACTGCTGGCTGGAAAGTGTCATCACCCCGGCGCCAGCTTTTGCCAGACCACCCGACGAACCGCTCATGGTGGACGATACCGTGAGATCACCCAGGGCGTGAAAGACGAACTGGCGGTTGCTGGAGGTGGAAAGACGGCCGCCGCTAATGCCTGTATTGCCGCTGAAGGCGAGAACGCCGCCACTGTCCAGAATCAGGCTCTGGGCAGAGTTGATGAGGGTGCCGCCACCGCTGTTCAAGGTCAGCGAGTTGATGGTCATCGTGTTTCCCGTCAACGCATTGGCCACACCCTGCGTGCTGCTGAGGGAGACGTTGAGAGGCGTCGCCACATTGCCAAGGTTGTTGCTCATGGTCGTCACAAACTCGCCAGCGGCCAGGGCGCGCAGGGTTCCCGTTACCGAATCGGCGGTGGCAAAGGAGGTTCCCTGCCCCGTGGAGGACGAGTCGATGATCGCATAGGGGAGAATGCCCTTGTTCGTCGTGCCGACGACTCCCGTCTGTCCCACAAAGACAAAACCCGCGCCTGTGGCCTGGATGTTGGCCCGCTCCGCGTTCGCGGTGCCCAGGCCCGTGCCGCGGAAAAGTACCGTGCCGCCCGAGTTGCGCGTCACCGCGCCTGTCGTCAGGGTCACCTGCTGGCCGCTGCCGGGCGTAAGCGTCAAGATCGAGTGACCGGCATTCAATGTCAGCGCCCCAGTGGTCTCGCTGGTCGTGGCAGAACCATGCCCCAAAAAGTCGACCAAGCCTCCATGCAAGGTCAGGGCACGCGCGCTGAGACGATTATTGATGTTAGTCGCCGTATTGCTTAGGCTCAGAGTCCCGCCGGGCGTGACAAACACCGTACCAGTGCCACCGCCGGTCCCAGGGGCACCCAAGGTTCCTACGCCATTGAGAGCCAATGTTCCTTGGTTCACATACACATTCTGTCCTGGGAATGCATTGGCCGCCATCAAGGTCCAAGTGCCTGTGCCAGCCTTGACCAATGAGAAGACACCATTGGCAAGATTGCCGTTAACGGTCATCGCGGTGTTGATCGTGCCATTCCCAGCTCCAACGAGGCCAAACCAAGCGCCACGCCCACTTCCCCCAGTGCCAACACGGCCCGTCATCACACCATTGATGGTCAACGTCGAGCCCGAATCCACCCCAATAGTTGCAGCACGCATCTGGCTGTCAGTGCCGCTGGCGCCAGAAAAAGTGACTGTGCCATTCCAAAGATTGTTTCCCGAAACACTTCGCAACGCGCCGTTACCGTTGATACCATTGGAGGTTACGTTGTTACCTGGGGTAAAAACCAGAGCCTCGGCGACCGTGATGCCGCCCTCGAGTTCGAGCGCCGCCGCCACATTGGCGATGAGTGTGGCCGCCGTGGCCGTGTTGTTGGACAAGTTGAACGACCCGGCATTCCCCAGCGTGTCATTGTTGCTGATGCGCACCACGCCCTGTCCCACGGTCAGATTGCCATTCCAGCCACTCTGCGCCTGGGTGAGCACCAAGGTGCCACGGTTGTTCTTTTGCAGGTTGTTATTCGCATTCGGGATCGTGAAGGCTCCATCCATGGTCACCGTGTTTCCTGCGGTCACTTCAAAGGAGTTGTTCGCCTGGTTGAGAACGATCGTGCGCGTGTTCGGAATCGAAAAGGTGCCGTCCGCCCGCAGGCCAGCCGTGGCGGAGTTGGTGTTCACCAGAATCTCGTTCGTCGCATTCCCCAAGGCGCCGTTGCTGGTGAAGGCGAGCACCCCGCCACCAACACTGACCGCCGAGTTGGCATTCACCGTCAACGTGCCGGTCGTGGGGGCCACGTTCAACGCGAGTTGCGTGCGAATCAGATTGGGATTGCTGGTCGTGATGTTATTGCTCAGCGTCACCTGACGGCGAATCAATTGTGGATCGTTGGCTGTGACGGCCTGGCTCAAGGTCAGATCACTGCCGCTGATCGCAACGACGAGCGTTCCATTGGGGATGTTAGGGCCAAACACGGGGTCACCCACGCGGAAGCTTGTCGCGCCCCCCGTGACGGTGACGGTGGTGCTTCCATTGAAAGCTGTTGTCGTGGTGGTCACGTTATCGTTGATGGCGTTCACGATGGTCCCGGTGGGAACACCAGCGCCGCTGACCGGCATGTTAACTTCAAAAGCCTGCGTCGCAGCAATCGTCACCACGTTGGTGTCTGCTGCCGCGCTGCCAGCAAACGTTTGTACATTGATGGCAGAAATGCTCGTGCCGGCACCGATGCCGCCCCCTGCGGTGAGTCGCTGCCCGACAACGACTTTGTTGGCGTTCTCGACGGTCAATGTAGATGTCGCCGCTGATCCATAAGCGGAGAAACTCACGGCCCCGCCAAAGTTGTTGGTCGCATTGTCCAAAACCAAGGTGCCGCCACCGTTCTTCAAGATGCTGAACCCGCCCGTGACCTGTCCTGCCAAGTGAAGTCCCGGCAGCAGGTTGGAGCCTGTCGCATTATTGACCGTCAATGTGGGAGAACCTGTCAGCGTGGTGGTTCCAGTCACCTGCAGGCCGTAGCCATTGTTGTTTGCAAGAACCAAGGTCTGCGGCCCGATGCTCAAGCTGCTGATCTGCGCCCTCTTGTTGGCCGCCTGTACATAATAGGGCGCCTGCGAGGTGGCCGTCCGCCCGATCGACAGCGTGGCATTCCTTGTCAGCGTGATGGAATGATTGAATGCCAGGTTTTGCGTGCTGCCGGTGCCATCCGCATCGTCCAGGAGCTGCAAAGTGCCCCCGGCCATCACGAACGTCTTCCCGGACAGCGCGCTTACCCCCTCCACGCGCAGGCTCGCACCTGCCTCGAAGTTCAACGTGCCGTTGAATCCCGAATTATTGCCCATCAAGGTAATCACACCGCCTTGAGCGTCGAAGCCCGTCTGTTGCGCGACTGCGTTGGCCAGCGCGGTGGCCGCGTTGATGGTCGTCCCCGCATTCTTTTGGGTGGAGCGGATCACCAGCGTCGTGGTGTTGTCTCCGGTGATGCCTCCCGAGACGATCAAATTCGCTCCCGGATCCGTGGCGGGGCGTCCGCCCGCGATCGCGTCCAAGACCAGCGTCTTGTTCGCGGCGATGGAGACGCTGCCTCCCAGAGTCAGCGTGGAGGCGTTCGCCACCGATTGAATCACCGCATTTTCATTCACCGTGATCGCATTGTTAAACACCGGCCCGATGCCCGCGGCGGTCGCCCCCTTCGAATCGAGCACCAGATTGCCCCCTGCCAGCACCACGCCGGCGGAACCGATCGGGTTGTTTTGCCCGGGTTTGCCTGTGAGTACCAAGGTGGGGGACTTGGAGAAAGTCAGATTCGTGCCCGACTGGAGGGCCGACGCGTTTCCTGAGACTCTGAAGGTCGTCTCATCCACGATCTCAATGATCACCGCTCCGCTTGGAACACCACTGCCGCTCACCGTCATCCCAAGCGCGAGCCCCGCAGTGCTGCCAGTAGTCAGTGTGCTTTTGTAGGAAACACTGTCATAGCTGCCAAAGCTGGCAGTTTGTGACGAGGACGTTCCAATCATCTGAATACTGGTGGTGGCCCCAAGACTGTTGGCACTGCCAGTCTGGTTGAAATAGAGCCAGCCCGCCCCGGTCTTTTGAATCGTCATCGCACGCCCTTCGTCCGAGACGACTCCGTCAAACGCCACGTTCACATCCGAGGCGATGGTGACCGCCTGGGGGCCTGTCGAGGCAGGCGTTCCGAAAATGGTTGGATCACCTGTCGTTCCGCCGAAACGCAAGGTCTTGCCAAATCCCGCGCCGTTACCCACGGTCAGATTGCCATTGACGTCAGCGGTGGACTTCACGGTCAATGTCGCATTGTTATAAAGATTCAGCCGACCCAACTGTGCCGAGCTAAAATTTTCATTTCGCAAGTCCACCAGGGCGTTCCCCTGCACATCCAGCTTGTTGCCCAGTTGCAGCGCGGTGCTCACCGCGCCTAGGGTGTTCACATCCGCCCGATACAGGGTACCGAAAGGAATCACCGTCCGAACCTGACCGTTGACACCATCAGTGCCTGGTCCCGCAAAACCAAGGTTGATGTTTCCGCCACCAGCGCCGTTCACATAGTCCAGTCGAATGTCATGCAGCCCCTTGGACAGAAAAATGGGCGCACTGGAAAGGTCCGTGTTGCCTTTGCCCCCGTCATTGTTCATTACAAGCTGCCCGTCAATGAAGATTCTGGCGCCATCATCCGCGCTGGCAAAAAAAGTGTAGGCACCGGCAAGGTTGATCTCCACCTTGCCCTGCCATTGCACCGCAGTGCCGGCGCCGACGGTATTCACATTGTTGAGCTGGTTGTTCGTGCGTGTGTCGTCAGCCTCGCCGGTGAAATCCACGCGGCTGGTGTTGGAAGTGCCGTTCGTCGCAAATTCGCGTCCTGAAAAGCCAAGGGCGGTCTTCGCTCCATTGATCTCAAACTTCGAGCCGCCTTCGAGAATGATTGTGTTGGTGCCGAGAGGATTTCGCGGCGTCGGATTCATAAGATCGACAGCGAGATCACTGGGCGAAACATCCACCGATAGGCCTGCCTTGTTCTTGACCGTGATGTTCCCGGTCAAGGTGCTCTCATAGTTAAAACCCGACGATCCCAACTTCAACACACCGAAACCGGAACCGGCCGTGCCGGCGGTGTCTTCAAACTCCACGACCAGCCCCTGGGTTCCTGTCAGCTTCGCATGAATGCGCGCCACATGGTCTGGGTCGGCCAACAGCGGATTGGACTCCAAATTCGAACTCCCCTTGAGTTTGATCGTCGGCGTGGTGCCTGCGAAGTTCAACGTGTTGTTGGCAGGTGTCAGGCCGCTCGCGGTGAGCGAAAAGTCAATCGCTACTCCGTTTTGCGCCTCAATGAAAAGTCCACCCGCGGACACGGCCTCCGTAATGAAGACGGAGCCAGGAGGTCCATTGGTTGTGTCGCCGAACTTAGCGATGTCGTTGCTCGCATTGGTCCACGCGACCCCTGCGTCCCAGTTCATCGTCGTTGTGTCCCAATCCCCGGAACTGATGGGAGAGCCTTCAGGATTCCACAACACCGTCGCTCCACGCAGCGGCGTGGCGACTTGCAGGCTGAACACCAGGAGGGTCATGAACCATCCGAGCATGAGGCGGTTTCGGCGGAGTGTTTTCATCGAAGTCAAAGGGGCGGTTGGAGAGGAACGAAAAGAGAACAGCGTAGGAGAAAAGCCTGACGGGCGTTTACCGTGACAGAGCGCCGCGCAAGGGCATCCAAATCGGGCTTGGAATCAGTTGGGCGGCGTTGAAAAGGCAGGGCGTGAACATGGATGTGAACAAAACCAGAAATCTTGCCCCGGTAAGACAAGATTTCCGGCCATTACGTTCACAGAATAGCGAAGATGCTCGCCCAGCGTCAATGCAAATACATCGACCATACGAAATTCCAAATTTCCAAAGATCACGGCACTGCCATCGCGGCGCCATCTAGGATTTCCACCCGGAATGCCGCCAAATCCCCGGAATCACGGGTGATCAGCATGCTGATCCGGTGCGTTCCAGCACCCAAATCGAGGCTCAGTTCGGGGGAAATTTCCTTCAACTCGGCTCCGTCCACCGCCACCACGATTCCTTTTACGGAACTCAGGCCCAGTTTGACCTTCCCGGCGACGTCCATTTTCAGCCCGAATTGGGCGATTTTTGGGAACCAGGGATACATGCGCTGCGCAGCCGGGATGTCGGCCAGCGGCAGGTCGCCATTCACCTGGCTCAGGGTGATCTGCCACGGGTAGGTATATTTTTCGTCGTTGAGGGCAAAACTGCCGACATGCCGCACGTGGTCGATGTCCTTCTGCTCCATCTTGCCCATCGTCTTCCAGGTCCGCACATAGCGGTTCGGCTGCGTTTTGAAGGCCCCTTCCCGGCCCAGTTCGCTCAAAAAGCGCACCAGATCGACGAATTCGTCCTCCCGCAGGCTGGCGGTCAATCCGGGCGGCATCATGCTCACCGGGCTCATCTGGCGGCTCGCCACGGCCGATTTGGCCACCTTGATGATCTGATTCGCCGGGTCACGAATCGTCAACTCATCCGCGCCGTCGTTCACAAGGCCGCCGGAGACCACGCCGCCGTCTTTTTTGCTCACGATGACCATGTGATAGCCTTCTTTGATCTTCTTGCTCGGCTCCAAAAGGCTCTCGATCAAATAATCCACCGGCGCAGAGGCTCCGATGCTGACCAGATTCGGCCCCAAAACGCCGCCGCTCTCTCCGATGGCGTGGCAGGTCATGCAGAGAAGCTGCATCCGGCGATACACCGCCTCGCCGCGGGCTGGATCGCCATTTTTCTTCACTTTTTCGACCATCGCGGTCATTTCCTCAGTCGTCAGCGGCTTGTCCATCTGCTTCACATTGCCCGCTTTTTTGAGCGCCTCGGCCAGCGGTCCCTGAATGCCACGGGTGCTCACCATGCGGATGCCTTCCACGGCCACGAGGTCAGGAATCGTCTTGCCCGCCAACTCTTTCGCCAACACGCCCGGGAGCTGCTTATTCTTTAAAAATGCCCCCAAGACCGGCTTCGCCGCCTCCACCTCAGCGGTGGCCAAAAACTCCACCGCACGCTTCGCGGCCAAATTGGCCCCCACGGCGGTCAAACCCTCAATCATGAGCGATTTGAGCCCCAAATCGGCCGATTCGACGAAAAGCTTGTCGAACAGGTCTCGCGTCTTCGCCCCGCCGAGAGCCGTCAGACCGCGTGTAGCCCCGTCGCGGATCGCGGGGATCGTTTTCGGGTCGGTCAGCAGGCTGGCCAGCTTCTCGCGAGCTGGTTCCACCTTCCAAAGACCGGCCAAAATTGCCGTGCGGTGCACCATATGCGGCTCTGGACGGGCAAACCAAGCCGTCACCGTCTCCGCCGCGCCTTCCGGCACGATTTTCCGGTCCGTGGCCGCCTTCACGAGAGCATCCTGGAGGCCGATGTAGTAGGGTGCCATCGCCGCGTCGTTCACCATATCCACCATCACCTTCGCCTGCGCCGCGTCCGCCGCGTCGCCCGCCATCGCGAGCACGGCGGCGGCATCTTCCGGGCTCAGTTTCCCGCCTTTGAGCGCCGCAAACAGCGGCGGCAGAGAGTCCGAGCGCCCCGTGCTCTTCATCGCATAGACCAACTGCTTCGGACGGTCCTCCAGCTTCAATTTCCCGCTCACCACCGCCGGCATCCACACCTCCGCCTGCTCGCGACAGGTCAATTCGAGCAGGAAATCGAGGTTTTCGTCCATCGGCAGGTCCAGCACCCGCAGCGCCAGTTGGATCGCACTTGGCTTGCGCATCTCCGCCAGCACCGCCACGGCCCACAGCCGCACCTGGGCATTTTCGTCCGCCACGGCCTTTTCGAGCACTTTCATCGTGTCCGGCAATTCCTTCCAGCGATGGCTCAGGATGCGCAAGGCCGCCGCACGGATGCGGGCATCGCTGTTTTCCCAAAGTTTGCGCCAGATCGTCGGCGAGAAGGAATTCACGCCCTCGCGAGCCCAGGCCGCCTCAAGCAAGGCATGCCCGTCCGTCTGCTGCGCCGCCCAGGCATCGAGCTCCGCAGTCACTTTCACCGCGCCTTGGTCACGCAACTCACGCTTCGCAAAGGTCCGCACATACTTGCGGTCGCTTTTGAGCATCTCCAGCAGCTCCGCCGTGCTCGCCCCGGCAATTTTCGGCCTCGGACTCAGCGGACGCCCCTTCGCCGTCACGCGCCAGATGCGACCGTGAACCTGATCGCGACGCGGATCACGGAAATCGACCTCGCCGTGCTGGATGATCGGATTGTACCAGTCTGCGATGTAGATAGCACCATCAGGCCCCACTTTGACATCGATCGGGCGGAAGGCGCGATGCGTGCTCGCCAGCACATCCGGCATCTGCTTTGCGATGTAACCGCTGCCGCTCGGTGTCAGCGTGAAACGGTTCACGCGATTGCCGCGGAAGTCATTCAGCACAAACGAACCCTGCCAGTCCGCCGGCCAATGCGGGTCCTCGATCACGTCCATGCCGCACTGCTTCGGCTGACCGGGACTCAGGCCGTGCAGGATGCGCTTTGCTCCGGGCGACGTCGCAAAAACACTGCCAGGGAAGATGAAATTGATCCCTTCCCCGCCCGCACCGTCGCAGGCAAAGCTCTGGCCCCAGCGGTCGAACTCAAAGCCCCACGGATTGATCAGCCCCTTGCTGATGATCTCCGCGCGACGCGTCTCTGGACGGAATTCCCAAATGCCGCCGCCCATCAGGCGACGCACGCCATACGGCGTCTCCATGTGCGTGTGGATGTAGATCGACTGGTTGAAGTACAGCATCCCTTCCGGCCCCCAGCGGAAGGTGTGCAGCAGGTGATGCGTGTCCTCCGTGCCGAACCCGCTCAGCAGGATCGTGCGCTCGTCCGCCTTCAGATCGCCGTCCTTGTCCTTCAAAAACAGCACCTCGGTCGAGTTCGCCACATACAAACCACCATCGCCCGGAGCCAGCGCCGTCGGAATATGCAGCCCATCCGCGAAAGGCGTCGATTTATCCGCCTTGCCATCGCCGTCCGTGTCCTCCAGCACCACGACCTGGTCCTTCGCCGCCTCGCCCGGCTTGATATGCGGATACGTCGTGCTCGAAACGACCCACAGGCGACCTTGCGCGTCCCAATTCATCTGCACCGGCTTCTGAATCATCGGCTCCGAGGCAAACAAGTTCACCTCAAAGCCCTCCGGCACGACGAAAGCCTTCAACTCCGCGTCCGGGTTCGCATCCGGCAAGTCGGCGAGGGAGGTCGGCTGCGAGGCACGGGCCATTCCGAGGGAAAGGGCAAGAATCAGGGCAATTCGTGGCATCATAAAATGAAGCCGCAGATTACGGCCCTGCCCCGACATTTTGGCAAGCATTCTCTCCGCGAATTCTGCCCTGAGGCGATCACCGAAGTTCCTGAACGGCATCACGCGCGCCATGTAGGATGCGGACGACTTCAAGAACGGACCCAAAGCGGTAAACGATGAGGTAGTTCTTTCGCACTGTCTTGAACCAGACATCGCAGGCGGTCAAATCGCGACGACGGTGGCCCAGGGATGGCAACTCGTTCAAACGCAGCACCTCATCCCGGATATCCGCCTCCAGTTTGTCCGCCGCTTCAAGATTGTGGTGGGCGATGAAGCTCCAGATATCCTGAAGGTCATCATGCGCGGCACGACTGTAAACGGGCAGTCTCATGCGCCTGCCCGCCAGCGCGCCTTGAATGCGTTCATCTCCACCACGGACTGCTCAGAACTCAGCACACGTCCTTCTTCGAGATCGCGCAGACCATCGTCAATTTTTGCGGCAACTTGCTTTTGCCAATGCTCCCCATGCTGCAGGAGAGCCAGGGAATCCTCCACCACCTCGTCCGCACTCTGATAAGCTCCAGAGGCAATTTTCTGGCGCACAAAGGATTCGAACACGGATGGTAGCGTCACAGTCATGTCGCATTTTCCCTGACGTCATAAAACTGTCAACTTTGGTCTCTACCGACCCAAATACTTCCGCCGCTCTGCCTCCGGCAGTTTCTCGATCGCGTAGCGCAGCATCGTTCTCGGCATGCGCGACGCATGATCGTCCAGAAACGAGCGCAGCACCTGCCTGTCCCGATTTCCGGCCTCCCGCAGCATCCAGCCACAGGCCTTGTGCATGAGATCGTGCTCATGGGTGAGGAAGCGCTCGCACAAACGCCACGTGTCATCGAATTCGCCCGCACGGATGAAGGCGAGCGTCGCCAGCACGGCGATGCGCTGCTCCCACAGGCTTTTCGACTTTGCCAGCGTGTCGAGCACGTCACGCGTACGTGTTTTGAGCCATTCGCCGAGGATCAGAGGCGCACTCGTGTCCACGAGATCCCAATTGTTGATCCAGCGCGTGTTTTTCAAATACAAGGCCACGATGCGCGCACGCGCCTCCTCGTTCTTCTGCGCCTTTGCAAAACGCCGCACCAAGATCAGCAGCGCCAGCAAGCGCTCCTCATGCCACTGCGAGTGCAACAGACTCAGCACCTCCTTCTCCGCCAGATCATCTGTCCACGGCAGCAGCGCCCGCACCTGCGGCACGCTGAGACCGAGAAACTGGTCCCCTTCCCCATACTCGCCCGGCCCCGTTTTGAAGAACCGCAGTGACACCTCCGCGCGCTCGGCGGATGCCTGTTTCCGAAGCTGTTTGCGAAGATCAGAGAGTGTCATCAAGAATGATTGACCGCATTCCCCACGAAGCCAGCACCAGCAACATCAATCACCACCAACAAAGAACAGAGAACCGTCACCGCCACATCAGCACCGCGGTGGCATGCTCATGACAGAAACGCTCGAAGGACGAACGCGATCCGTTGAAGAGATTGCGATCACAAAAATGCCGCAGCGCCGCACTGCCACCGCTGCGTGTGAAGCCCGCGCCCACATTCCCGGAAAACTCTGCCGCGCTCAGCGCCGTCTTCGGCCGGCCGCTGATGTCGCCACAATACTGCCAGAAGGTCCAATTGCCGAACACACGCGGCACGCTAAAGCTCACCTGAGTGCCCGGCTGCTCGCCGTAACGCGGAATCCACAGGCCGCAGGCGCGCAGCACGTGACGATCGTCAGCCGTCAGAACCTCCAGTTCGCGGCATTGCTGGAAAAACGCACTCGTGCCCCGCGACGGCACGCTGCAATACAGCAGCGGCCACGCGTTTGTGCGCGCCTTCACGATTCGTGCGGCGCGCGCCAGTTCGCGCCACGACACGCGGTCCGCGCCCTCGTTGTCCAGCACCAGCAGCAGCGGATACGCTGTTGTGCCGTTTCGCCGAGCCGCCGCAGCCACGGTGTTCATGAAATAGGCAAGCTGGCCCTCCAGGCTCGTGCGCCGCCTCAGGTAATGATAGGCGCCCCACTTCATCCCCGCAGCACGGGCTGCGCGCTCCCGCCGCGCGTAGTCCACGTCCGCCCTTCCCCCGCATGTCGCACGGTGGATGATCAGCTCCACGCCCTGAGCGCGCAGCAGATCCGGTCGCACGACGCCACCATCGTGACCGAAATCCACCGTGTTGTTCAGCCGATGCCGCGCCGCAGACACCGACATCGTCTCCGTGCGGATCGGCGAGCAACTCGCGAGCAACCAAACCGCAGCGACGGCGAACAGACAAGATTTCATCTCCTTTTGATACCCAATCTGTGCACGGGGCGTCAAGAGACGAGACGTGAGAAGAGTGTCAGTCTCGAGAGGTTCCTGGACTGTCTGCTATGGTTATGGGTTATTGGTTATGGGTTTGCGAACCTGTCATGTCGCACCTGCACTAACCACTAACCAAAAACATCAAACCAGTCTCTCCGCCGCGATCTCCACGCTCTTCCCGCCGGCATCCACCGTGATCACACCGTCCTGCACCGTGATTTGCAGCGTCAGCGTGCGATCCACCAACGCCGCGAGCGACTGCGTCTGCTCGGACGGGAAGTGCCACACGGTCAGGTTCCGCACCTTCGCCAGTTTCTCCGCCACCCCGGCCCACCACGCGGTCGTCGTATGACTGAAACCATACACCGTCACCTGCTTAGACCGCCCGCAGGCACGCACCAGCCGCTTCTCCTCCGGTTGGCCGATCTCGATCTCGTGCATGCGCAGCCCCGTCAGATCATTCTGCACCAGCGACGGCCCCTCCGGCTCAAACATGTCCTTGCCGAACTCCAGCGTGCCGTGGTCGTTGTTCTCCGGCGTGTTCAGCACCCACGCCAGCAGCCGCACCATCATCCGCTCCGCCGTCTCCGACGGATGCCGTGCGATCGTGATCTCGTGATCCGCGTACACGTTGCGGTCGAGGTCGGAAAACGACACGCTGGCTTTGTGAATGGTTGCTTTGAGGGCCATGCGCGGACGTAGAGTCCGGTCAAGTCGTGGTCAAGGAATCGGTGGGGCCGTTCTCGGTTCGCACTTCTCAGTTGGTTCGTCCTCCTACTCGATCTGGACGCAAGGCACTTCCACCGGAGGGCAACGCTCCTGCGTTGCCCATGGCGAATTCGGTAAACACGGAGGTTTGCACGCCCGTGTTCATGGAGTGACGATGATTCGCCGCCTTTCCCGCAACCTCGCCGCAGCCATCAGGCAGGTCCGCCGCACCTCTCGGGCACCCTGATCGCAGCCCGACAGGTATCTCTCCGCACCTCGAAGGCTCCGCCTCACCACCTCCCGGGCTCCGAATCACCTGCCAGCAGGCTCCGATGGACCACCTCCAAGGGTATCAACGACCACCCTCAGGGCTGCGCTAAACCACCCCGCGAGGTGCCGTTGACCACCCTTGGGGGTCCGGTTCGACACCTCAAGGGGTCCGATGAACCACCCCCAAGGCTCCGACGGACCACCTCCAAGGGTGCCATTGACCACCCCAAGCCCCCCCTCAGGCCTTTCAAAAACGCTCAGGATGAGTCTTTTACCTGGGTTGCCGCCGTTACTCTTCCCCAACGGCGGCGGAAATGTCACTCAGAGCCACTCTGAACCCGTGAAACAACAGGCTTCAGGGGAAAATCGACACCCGGTGCCAGCTTCGCCACCAGCGTCCGCGCTTCGGTGTAGCTTTCTGAATCACGGATGTGCTGCAGAAGTCCGCCCGCATCGACTCCATACAAAGCAATCAGAGGCGGCTCATACTCCGCGTCGTGCGGATCATCGCCATAGACCATCGGCACCATTTCATCTTCCTCTTGAAGCTTCCGCACCGTCTGGATGCGCCAACGCACAAAGGATGAACCACTCACAGGATTGGGCGCGGAGAGCTTCAAAGGCAGCTTGAACCCGTCGCGATACCACAATGGCAGATTCGTGCTCATCGCCACTACCGGACAATCCATCACGTCGAACGTTGTCAGACCGTCCACGTTGACGTGCACCAGACACGCAGCGCCAAACTTTTGCTCCAGCAGGTAAGGCCACACATCCTCCATCGCATCGAAAGCAACATTCTCGCATGCCCAGCTCTCGAACAGCGCCGCGATCCTCATCACCTCGCGCCAGAACTGATCCCCACCATGAAACGTGGCGCTGATGTTGATACCATGGATCGCCGCTTTCCCCTCACACGCATCCCGCAGCGAAACAGCGCATGCAAACACGGCAGCAGGATCAGCAGACTCAGTTTCCAAACTCATGACTTCCCACGAACGCGCGGGCGTTTTAGTTTCCTGGCATGGCCGCGCGAAAAAATTGGACCCGTCACGAGTTGCTCATCGTGCTGAATGTTTATCACAAGCTCCGCTTCGGCCAGATGCACAAAGGCAACCCCGTCATCATCAAACTGGCGGAGAAAATGCAGCGAAATGCGAGCAGCGTGGCGATGAAACTATGCAATCTGGCCTCCCTCGATCACGCATTGAAGCTGCGTGGCATCAAAGGCCTTCCCGGTGTGAGCAAACTCGATGAAGAAATGTGGAACGAGTTCCACGCCAATCTCGATGAGGCCGTTCCCGCGAGCGAAGAAGCTTTGCGTGACCTGATGAAAGCAGGACCACAGGCTGAGATCGAAATCCTTCCCAAAGATGGCATTCGTGTTATCAAGCCGCCACCTGCGGGGCCAACGATGGTGGAGACCTCCATCAAGGTTCGACGAGGTCAGGACTACTTCCGCAATGCCGTCTTGAACAACTTTGGCGGTCGTTGCGGCGTGACCTCGCTCAACATTCGTGAACTTCTCAATGCCTCGCACATCCTGCCTTGGAGTTCTCATACGGACGAACGACTGAATGTGCGCAACGGCCTGTGCCTGTCGCGCCTGCACGACGCGGCGTTCGATCGTTATCTGATCTCATTCGATGACGATCTGCGATTGCTGCTCTCAAAGCGTCTCCGTGATGAAATCTCGGAATACATGGTGAAGCAAAACTTCGCCGCTTACGAAGGCAAGCCCCTGAACCTCCCGGAAGACTCGGTGCTGCCCGATCTCGCGTTCATCGCCACACATCGGGCGCGATTCTTGAAATCCTGAAGCGAACGCTCCAACCAGCGGAATCGAGAGCGAAACTCACGAGTGCCGCGTTTCTAAAAAACGTGTCGCAAACAATGGAAGGGAAATTTCGTGACAGGGAAAAAAGCGGTGCGGAGATTTCCGGATGCCGCGCCGCCAGGAATCCATTCCCTACATCCTTGTCCATGACTGCCCGTGGTGGGTCAGCGTGATCTTGTCTGGTGTGGTCTATGCATTGATGAAGCATGTGGCCCCGCAGTTGTTTCAGGGAAACCCGGTCGTGAGTCCGATCATGCAGGCATTGCCGGGCGCGGCGTGGATAGGAGCGTCGCTTCTGCTGGCATTCGCCGGGCTGAATCTGCTCGTGAGATTGTTGAAGAAGCCCGCGCAAAGGCCTCAAGCGCGTCGTGGTGCTGGCTCAAACCGCTGACAACGATGCCCTCCTTCTTTTCCACCGTTTTCGGGATCGTGGTTTATGCCGCTGTGATGCTGGGCCTGTTCTGGTTTGCTTTCCAGCAGCGCAAGAAGCGGCGGGAGGGAAAATTCCCGGTGCCGGTGGACACGCTGGCGATGCGCCGCGCCGGAGAACAACTGAGCGCGGATCTGGCGCGGCTCGATCACCGCTTTGACTGGAATTTCCTGATGCTGCTGGTGCTGCCCCTGCTCGGACTGGTGCTGCCGGTGTGGCTGGCCGCCACGCTGGCCTCCGCCAAGCACATCGGCGTGCTGGTGGCCTGCGCCGCGCTGCTGCTGGCGGCGGTGATCTTCAGCATCCAGCGTACCCTGGCGACGGCGAATGAGTTCCGCGACAAACGGCTGGCGCTCTATGGGGAACGACTGGTGGCGGACCGGCTGATGGACCTGACGATGGATGGCTTCGCGGTGTTTCACGATGTGCCCTGCCTCGGCGGCGGCGGAACCTTCAACCTGGATCACGTGGTGGTGGGAAACGGCAGCGTGGCCGTGGTGGAGACGAAGACCTACCGCAAACGCGCGGGCGTGAATGGTGAGGCCCACAAGGTGAGCTATGACGGCCAGAAGCTGGTGTGGCCGGATGGCACGAGCACGGAGGAACTGGAACAGGTGACGCAGGCGGCGGACTGGCTGCGCAAGGAGCTGAAGAAGCATCTGAATCTGGACGTGTCGGTGCGCGCCGCTCTGACGATGCCGGGATGGTTTGTGAACGGAGGTCCGCCGCAGGCGCCCGTGCTGGTGGAGAACACGAAACGCCTGCCGCACTTCATCCGGGAACGCCTCCAAGGAAAACTCACGCGGGAGCAGGAGGACCTGGTCCGCCGCCATCTGCGCAGCCGGTGCGAGACGGTGTCCTTTGCGGAGATGAGCGCGTGAGACGGAATGTCCCGATCCCTGCCCCTGCCGCCATGAACTCCGACCCCGCCACTGAGTCCCGCCCGCCGGTGAATTATGTCTTTGTCGATGGCGAGAATGTGCCCGGTCTGGACCTGAGTTTCATCGGGGAGAAGACGGTGCATCTCACGCTGCTGCTGGGGCCGCATAACACCAAGCTCCTCGTGGGTCAGGTGGAGAGGCTGATGGATCACGCCGCCTCCGCCCAACTCGTGCGGCTGGAGGAATCCGGGTCAGAGGCGCTCGATTTCGCGCTGGCCTACCATCTGGGCCGCGCCGTGCAGGCGGATCCGACTGCCTACTTTCACATAGTGTCGAAGGACACGGGCTTTGATCCGCTGGTGAATCACCTGAAGGGCCGCCACATCCGCCTCAAACGCCACATCGATGTCTCGACGCTTCCTTTCGGACCACATTCGAAAACGAACAAAGCCGGCCAAGCGCCAGCCAAGCCATTCATCGAATACGCAGACCTCATGAACGCGGCGCTCGAGCACCTCCGCAAACGCGGCGACACGAAGCCGAGAACCCGGACAAGGCTGCGCAATGATCTGAAGGACAAATTTGGAAAGACGACAGGCGAGAAAGAGATCGAGTCCCTGATCGAGCGGTTGGTGAAGAGCGGCCACGTATCGATCCATGACAAGGGCACGGTGACGTATCACCTGAAGCCACACGTCATGAACAAAGAACGGTGCCTGCCACGCGCTGCATGAGGGCGGCGTGAAACCGACTTTTTCCTGAAGCGGACGAGAGCGTCCGCGCTCCATGGGAGGGCAACGCTCCTGCGTTGCCGAATGGGCAAACGCGGAGGTTTGCCCTCCATGATGAGGACTTTCTACGCAGCGAGATGAAAATAGCCGTGGATGTGCGGGTAGCCGCGGAAGTACCAGACGAATTCCGGGCCTTCGATCTGCCAGGTGTCCCGAGGTCGGGAGTTGAACAGCCGTTGTGACAAGGCTAGGCTCACGCCATGTCCGACTCCGACATCCAGGTGCTTGAGAGCCAGTTTCCCGCCGTCTCCGGCCACGCCTTTGCCGAGGCGAGGAAGCGGGTGCTGGACGCCGGGCAAAGTGTGCTGCAGACGGAGGGCGGCGTGGTGCTGCGTGTGTTTCCGGACGGACACAAGGAGGTGGTGAAACAGATCGAGCCACCGACGCCCGCGAAACCCGGCACGATTTACACGATCCGGTGAAATGCTTGGAAGGAGAAGGAAGGAGCCGAAAAAGGGAAAGTCGGTGGGCAGTGAATCCTCCTCCTACTCGTCCTCTTACTCCTCCTCGACCGGAGCGCGGGCTGATCGTCCATTCCCTGGCTTCACAGGAGCAATCAGGATTGGCCGAAAAAAACGAAAAAAAGGGGCAAGAGGTGGGAAGGAATGGCCCCAGCATTTTTCTGACGCACCGGTCACTGATCACCGCCCACCGGCTCACGCCGCCAAATGGAAATAGCCGTGGATGTGCGGGAAGCCGCGGAAGTACCAGACCATGTCGGGGCCTTCGATCTGCCAGGTGTCCCACACCTGATCGCCGCCGATATCGTATTTGCCGCCGTAGCAGGAGATGAAGAGGCGCTCGACGATCTTTTTGTCGGCGAGAGTCTTCATGGTGGCCTCGACATCGGCCGAGCGGAAGCACACGAGCATACGGCGCATGGTTTCGAGCAGCTTTGCCCGCTGGTCCGGCGTGAGATCGGCTCCGGCAAGGCCGGGGAGGTCGTTGGCGCGGCGGGCGATGACCTCGGCAGGCTCTTCGGAACGTGGTTCGCGGGCGACGAGGATTTTCTCCCGCTGCTTCCCATCGAGCGCGCTGACGAACTCATTGAAGACAAGGCCCTGATACCAGAAGGGATTCCCGGCGTGGTCTTTCTCCTCGCGGAAGGCCTTGGCGAAGTTCCCGTAGAAGATGGGGCGGCCGCCGAAGCCTGCGGCATGGCCGGGATGCACGAAGGTGCGGCGGGTGACGTGGTGGCCGGTGTAGATGAACTCGAAGTCGTCGTCCTCCGGCGTGCCAAAGAAGCCGACGGAGGGCGTGTTCTTGATCTGCCCCATGAGGTCCTTCTCGACCTGCCAGTTCATCTTCTCGCGGTGATCGGGGTGATGCAGGGACTCGAAGATCTGCTTCACGAGGTCCTGTTGCTCCTTCGTATAAAAGGTGTGCAGGCGCTGCTCGGGGCAGATGTACCACCAGTTGCTGACGTAGCCGCGCTTCGCGTGGTCGCGCGACAGGACAATCTTCGCGCGTTGCTCGTCGGTGAGGCTCTTGTAGAACTGCATGGCCAGCGAGTCCTTCGAGGCGGCGGCAGGAGCGGCGTTCAACGCGGGCAACGCACCGAGCGCGAAGGTGGAACCGAGCGCACGTAGGATGTCGCGGCGCGAAGTAAGTTTCCCGGTGGTGGAGATGCTGGGCGAGTTCATGGGCGGAGTGTCCCAAATACGCCGGCAAAAGGCGAGAACGATCTTTGGCGCATGGTTTTGGCAGGGGCCCGCTGGACCGCGTCCGACGAGAATGGGACACGACACAGCACGTCCCCACAGTTAGCAAATCACGAGGCAGTGGCGGCCTCTGCAGCAGCGGCGAGAACGTGTGGGCTACTGACGCCATTGACGGATGCCAGACTGGCGACGCCGAAGCCGAATCCGAGCATATCATTGAACCAGAGCTGCACGCCAGAGAGCGCGTCGAGCGCATACATGTAGCCATGGACGCTGACGATGAGACGGTCGCCATCAAGCAGGAGGCTTGTGTAACTGGAGCCAGAGGGCGCGGTCCACTGCCACACGATTTGGCCGGTGTTCCGATGCAGGGCGGCAACGCGTTTGTTGAAGCCGGTGAAAATCAAGTCGGAGAGTTTCATGGGGTGTTTGGGGTTCGCGGTACTTGGTTGGTTGTTTTTGAGTGGGCAGCGAAGAGTAAATAAGCAGTTTGCTGCCGGCTATGACGAAAGCGTGAACCATGGGCGGGCCAAGTGGAGGTTTGCGTGCCGTTTGGAAGCAGCTGGGACGGGGGCACGCCTGAATTGCGAAGTTGCAACAGACAGGAGTACCCGTCTCGTGGGGCTTCGGAAGACGAGGCAAATGCGCGGACGACGCGAGCAGCAGAACGAGGACGATCTTGGATCCCCGGCCACTGCTCACCCAATACCGACCACTAACACCTGGCATCACGGCCGCCGTGACTGCGCCAGTGCCTCGGTCTTGAGCTTCTGGATGGCGTCATCGCCTTGCGCGATGAGCGGGTCGAACATGGGGATCTCCTTCGCGTTCTGCCCCTGTTCGTGTTTGCGGAAGCCGAAGAGGTAGGTCTCGTTCTGCGGACGCCAGCGGTTGAAGAAGAGTGTGTCCTTAGCGATGACGGCGCGGCGGAGATTCTCGAGCGCGGGAGAGGGCGCGTCGGGCATCTTCAAACCGAGGCCTTCGACGAGTTTCGCACTGAGCTTCTCGTAGCCTTCCTGCGTGTAGTGAACGCCGTTCTCCGTGAGCGGCTTCGTTGTGCGGCCAGGCTTTGGCAGGCCGCCCATGAGCTCGAACCAGTCGATGAAGTAGGCATTCTGCATGCCCGCGAACTTCCGCAGTGCGTCACGCAGGCTGGAGAGGTTCGTGTTTTGCTCGGCGAGGTCCGGCAGTGGCGGCGCGAGAGTCTCCAGCGGCGGCGGGGCGACGATGGCGACTCGCACGCCGGGAGATTTTGCGCGGATGAGCTCAATGAGGCTGCGGTAGCCACTCAGAAAGTCCGGCAGACCGCCGAGACGCTCGAAAGCCAATTCCGAGCCGTAGCAGAGCATGACGACGGTGGGCTTGAGCAACTCTAGATGAGCCGAGAGCCGCTGCAAGCCCTCCTCCGGCGGGCCGAAATACGAACGCGCATGACCGAAGACCGTGTCGCCACTCCACGCGAGATTGCGCACGCTGACCTTCGTGTCGCCGAGGGCGAGCGCTAGACGCGGCTCGAAGGCACCGTAACGCTGCTCGCGCTCGAAAACGGTGTTTCCGAGCAGCACGAGGCGGTCGCCGTCCTTGAACTCAAACGTGGCAGGCTGTGGGGGAGCAGCGAGCGCTTCCGTCGTCTGGGCGCAAAGTGAAACCGCGCTGCTGAGCGCGAGGAAACCGGCTAGGAGTCGAAGATTCATGCGAATTGTATTGGAGCGGAGGCGGCGGGAATTGTCCAGCGCGCAAAGCGGACTCAGGCGCGTCTGCGCAGCACCAGCAGCACATCCGCGTAGCTGTCGTCGAGACGGCGCGGCTCGGCGAGGTCGTAAGTGAAGTCGTAGCACTCGACGAACTCCAGCTCCGGTTCCTTGCGCAGCAGCGCCTTCAGTTGCGCGGCATCGTAGGTGCGGAACTGCCAGCGAGTCTCCTGCATGTGCGTGCGGCCCGCGTCCGTAACTCGAAGGCGCGTGCGGAGCTGCTCCAGGCGTGTTTTGCGGGCTGCGGGCCAGGTGTGCGTGTTGCACACGACCTCGATCTTCCCGCGTTTCGCCACCCAGCGCTCATGCTCGGGGCCGCCGCGGTCATAATCCGTCAAATGCAGGCCGAGGAAAAACAATCCACCCGGCCGCAGCGCCGCCGCGACACGCCGCAGGCAGTCGGCGGCATCTTTTTCCGTGTGCAGGTATTTGAAGGTGCTCACGAGGCAGTGGGCGAGATCAAAAGCGCCCTTCACGCCTTTCGGGAGCGTGAAACTCTGCATCCAGTCCTCCCACAGCCGCGCTTTGAGGCCTGCCGAGGCCAGGCGCTGCTGCGCGAACTCGATCATGTTCGTGTTCCCGTCGAAACCGCTCATTTCCCAGCCGCGCGTTGCCATTTCCAGCGCCAGACGACCGCTGCCGCAGGCAGGTTCGAGCAGCCTTCTTCCCTTCCCATCACCATGTTTCACGAAGGCGCCTTCGAGGAAATCCGCCTCCTGCCGCGTGCCGTCGTCGAAGACGATGTCGTAATAGAGAGGGGTGTCATACCAGTCGCGCTGTTCGGTGGGCATGAGTTGATTCTGGCGAGTTCTGCGGATCGCGCCAGAAGAGGAGCGCCTTGTTTGCAAAACCTTGAAGATTAAGGCTCCGGCTGGCACCCGATTTGCTGCTTGATTGTTGGTCAAGGGTGGAGATTGATGCGCCCCCGTGCCCCGCCGCCCTCCCCGATATGACTGTGTGGGATAATCCTTTCTGGCTCACAAGCTACATCCTCGTTTTCACCGCCCTGTCCGCCTTCGGTGCGCACAGAATCAAGGTGCTGTATCAATTCTGGAAGTACCGGAACAACGCACCGCAGCCCAAGGGTGAGTTCGCCGATCTCCCGATCGTGACCATCCAGCTCCCGATCTTTAATGAGTATGACGTGGTCGAAAACCTGCTGCGCTGTGTCAGTGCGCTGCACTACCCCCGTGACCGCCTGCAAATCCAGGTGCTGGACGACTCCACCGACGAAACGGCCGCCTTTGCCGAGAAACTGAGCGCCGAATACGCCGCGAAGGGCCTCGACGTCGAATATCGCCACCGCACGAACCGCAACGGCTTTAAGGCCGGCGCTCTCGACGAAGCGATGCCCTCCGCGAAGGGTGAATTCATCTGCATTTTCGACGCGGACTTCCAGCCGCAGCCCGATTACCTGAAAAAAGTCATCCACCACTTCACCCACGAGAACGTCGGCATGGTGCAGGCCCGCTGGGGACACGCGAACAAGGATTTCTCCCTCCTCACCCGCCTGCAGGCGCTCTTCCTCGATGGCCATCTGGTGCTGGAGCAAACCGCCCGCAGCCGCCATGGCGAGTTTTTGAACTTCAATGGCACCGCCGGCATCTGGCGTCGCAAAGCGATCGAAGACAGCGGCGGCTGGCAGCATGACACGCTCACGGAAGACCTCGATCTCAGCTATCGTGCTCAGTTGAAGGGCTGGAAGTTCATCTATTTGAAGGATGTCGTCGTCCCCGCCGAACTGCCGCCGGACATGGATGGCTTCAAAAGCCAGCAGCACCGCTGGACGAAGGGTTCCATCCAGGTGTGCAAAAAAATCCTCGCCGACATCTGGCGCAGCGACATCCCGCTGCCGCTGAAGATGGAGGCCACCGCCCACCTCACGTCAAACTTCGCTTACCTGCTCACCCTCTGCACGCTGGTGCTCATGTACCCGGCCAATTTCGTCATGGGCAGTTCCTGGCACAAAGCTGTGTTCGTCGATGTGCCCGTGTTCTTCTTCGCCTCGTTCAGTGTCGTGGTGTTTTACATGACCGCGCAGGGTGCGCAGACACGCTTTGGCTGGCTCAAGGCGCTGCCCTACGTGCCCGTGCTGCTCGCGCTCGGCATCGGCATGAGCATCAACAACGGCAAGGCCGTGCTTGAGGCGCTGCTGAACAAGTCCTCTGAGTTTGTCCGCACGCCGAAATACGGCGTCGAAACCAAATCCCAAGCCGCGACGAAGAAATCGCGCTACAAGGCCGGCAAATCCATCGCCCTGTGGATTGAGGTCGTGCTCACTGGTTACTTCGGCTGGATGATCGCCCTCGCAGCCCAACGTGGCCAGTGGGGCTCGATCCCTTTCCTGCTGCTGTTCTTCTTCGGCTTCGGCTATGTGGCAGCGGGTTCGCTAATGAAGCGTTTTTCCATGGAACGCTTCCAAACCGCGCCGGTGGCGGCTTGAGCCAGATTTCTCCGCAACGCGGCGGAGCTTGCGCTGTTGAAGGAAGATACCTCCTTCATGAAGCTCCGTCCCACTCTTCTCTGGTTACACCGCTGGGTGGGCGTGATCGCCGGTCTGGTCATCCTGCTCATCACGCTCACGGGGGGCGTTCTGGTCTTCCAGCACACGCAGGACCGCTGGCTCAATCCTGGATTGTTCCCGCGTGAAGCGGGAGATCATGCGCCCGTGAGTCTCGCCGTGGAGGAAGTGGCCCGGAAACATCCCGACATGCGTATCCAGGGCATCCGCCTGCCGCGAGACCCGCACGACGCGCTGGTTTTGATGGGCGGCAACCGCATGATTCACTGCGACCCGCGATCCGGCGCGATTCTCGGCGTTCGCCCGCGCATGGGCCTGTGGTGGCAGATGTTTGTGAAGCTGCATGTGAATCTCATGCTCGGCTCAACAGGCGGCCTGATCGTCGAAATCGCCACCTGGATCACGCTGGGACTCGCACTCACCGGTTTGTGGCTGTGGTGGCCGCTGCGCATCTTCGGTTTCCGCAAAGGCGCGAACTTCCGCCGCATTAATCTCGATCTGCACAGCGTTGCGGGACTCTACTCGTCGCTGTTCCTCATCGTGGTCTGTGTCACCGGCCTCACCATGCGGCATCTGCATCTTGATCATCCGCATTCACCGGGAGCGCATGCACCGCAGGCGGGTGCCCGGCGCATCGACGTCGATGCCGCCATTCAGGCTGCGGAAAAGGCCCTGCCGGGCGCCAAAGCCGCCGCCGTGGAGATGCCGCCCCCCAATCCGCATGCGACCTATCGCATCCAGCTCGCCTTTCCCGAGGACGGCTCACCCGCAGGCCGCAGCGTGGTGTTTGTGGATCCATGGAGCGGGCAGGCGCTCGCGGTTCACAGCGCCCGCGAAGGCGGTTTCCTGCAGCGCTACGACAATCTCCAACTCTCGCTGCACATCGGCGCGGTCGGCGGTACGGTGACACGCTGGATCGCCTTTTTCGTCTGCGTGGCCGTGCTGCTGCAGATTTTCAGCGGCTATGTGCTGTGGTGGAAGCGCGCCGGCTCAAGCAAAGACTTGATAGTTAAATGAACCGCAAAGGAAGTGTTTGCCATCGATGCCAGTGCTTGTTGAATGCCTGATTCTCTGGGTTGATCGCTAGGTCTGCCCAGTAGCGAACTCGTCCAGCTTAGTTGCCGGGCTATGAGATCCTTCACCATCATTCCAAGTCTCATCGGGTTTTTTGCATTGTGTGTGCCAGCATGGTCTGCGCCCGGCGACAATGATGCCGAGGTACTCGGGCTGCTGCGAAGAATCCATCAGGCGGTGCCGCTCCATAAGATCGCGCTCAATGATGTCGCGCCGCAGTTTGCTGACGCAAAAAATGAATCCCTCGGCTGGAAAGATGCCGTTGCAGAAGCCGACAAACGTTTTGGGACCAAGCCGGAGCAGATCGAAGTCCGCGCTGCTTTTCTGCGCAAGCACCTCGTGGCAGGCATGCCCGAGGCAGAGTTGCAAGCTCTCAAGCTTACCGAATGGGGAGTTAGTGCGAGTACCGGCAGCGCACGCTCCAAGAGCTTTGTCTTTGGCACGCTTGCGAACCCGACCGCGTTGCTGCATTTAGGAATCGCTCATGGAAGCAAGACTTTGGTGTCTGCCCCGACACTCGCCCTCCTCAAAGCTACAATCGACGGCTTCAAATTCGAAGAGCTCGATTTTGATATCAATGATCGACTGGTCGGATGGAGTTACCAGACGCACTTGAATAGAAACAAAGACCTTGTGCGATTGGGGGCCAACAACTCCGGTAGCGGAGGTGTGAGTTTCTTTTATGCATCAATCACCAAGTCCGACGATCAGTCGGAAACCATCTCATTCACTCCGGACCTCGTCATTCGAGAGCGTCGCGTTAGCGGCAAGCAGCAACTCGCAGACGTGCCCAAAATGCCGGGCGTGCAAACGACACGAGAACAAGATTACCGCGAGATTTACGACGGCGGAAAACTGCGGAAGCGGCAGCATTTCGGTCAGCGTCAGCATAAAAGCGGCACCGAGACCTTCATCGTGAGAGAAGAAGTCTTCGACTGATCCCAACCCAGACGACAAGTCGCGTAACTTTTTCCAGCCCACGGGGTTTTTGTGCGGCCATGAAACCACTTCTCGCCCTCGTTTTCGCCTCCATTTCCCTCCATGCGGCCACCTCGGCTGACTGGCCGAGGTTTCTTGGTCCCACGGGGGCTGCCATCGTCCCGGAGTCAAAGGTGCCGCTGAAGTGGAGCGACTCGGAGAACATCGTGTGGAAGGCGGAAATGCCCGGCCCCGGCTCCTCCAGCCCGATTGTGCACGGTGACAAGGTTTTCGTGACCTGCTGGACGGGTTACGGCGACAAGGAGGGCGCGAATGACATGAGCCAACTCACGCGGCATCTCATCTGCCTCAGTCGCGTCGATGGAAAAATCCTCTGGGATGCCAAAGTGCCCTCCGCCGCGCAGGAAGATCCGTGGCAGGGCTTCATCACCGAGCATGGCTACGCCACGCACACACCGGTGACCGATGGCGAGCGTGTTTATGTGTTCTTCGGCAAGAGCGGCGCGCTGGCCTTCAACATGGAAGGAAAGCAATTGTGGCAGACCTCCTGCGGCACCGGCTCCGGCCGCATGCGCTGGGGTTCCGCAGCGAGCCCCATCCTCGTCGGCGATGTGCTCGTGGTGAATGCCAGCGACGAGGCGCAGGCGATCATCGGCCTCGACAAAAGGACCGGCAAAGTTGTGTGGAAGGCCGAGGGCGACTTCGGCATGGCCTACGGCACGCCGAACGTGTTCCAACGCGAAGGCGTGAATGACCTCGTCATCGCCGTGCCGCAGGAACTGTGGGGATTGAACCCAGAAACGGGCAAACTGCGCTGGTATGCCGTGCACGGCCTCAGCGGCAATGTCTCTCCCAGCGTGATCCCCGGCAGCGACACGGCGTACGTTTTCGGCGGCTACCCCGCCACACGCAGCACCGCGATCAAGCTCGGCGGCAAAGGCGACATCACCGCCAACGCGATTCTTTGGAGCAGCAACACCAGCTCTTACGTGCCGACGCCCATCCTAAAAGACGGCCATCTTTACGTCGTGAACGACCAGGGCTTCGCCACCTGCATCGACGCGAAGACCGGCCAGGACGTGTTTCGTGAACGCGTGATCGAAAGCGGCGGCGGTGGCGCGGGTGGCGGACGTCGTGGCGGCGGTGGAAAGCCTTTCTATGCCTCGCCCGTGCTCATCGGCGACAAGCTGGTCTGCGTCTCCCGCAAAAACGGCGCTTACATCCTCGCCGCGAAGCCAAAGTTCGAGCTTCTTGGCCATAACGTGCTCTCGCTCGATAACTCGCAGTTCAACGCGACTCCCGCCATCAGCGGCGACCACCTGCTGCTGCGCAGTGAGAAGGCGGTGTATTGCATCGGTGCGAAGTAGACAAATTACTTCCGCCGCATCGCCTCCAATTCGCGCTTCAAAGGTTCCCAGTAAAGGCGGTCCGCCTCGCGCTCACGCTGCTCCTCCTCTCTCAACGCGGCCTCCAGAACGCCGCTGTCCTCCAGCAAAACGAGAGGACGTGCGGCGGCTGCCTGCCGCGCCTCATTGGGGAATCTGGCCCGCAAATCCGCGATCAACTCCGGCGTGCGCGACTCCATCATCCAGAAGGAAATTCGTTCCGGATTCGTGTCATGCTCATGCGCAATGAAGTGCGCCTCCATCAGCCGCCGGATCATCGGCCAATCCTTGTCACGCTGCGTTTTCTTCGCCTGAACGAGATCAGGCAGCGACATCAGCTCATACACACTGCCGTCCATGTCCTCGATCGTGGTGCGCCGCTGCCACAACACGGCAAAACCGGCCACGCCGCGCATCCGGGCCATCACATCGACACGCATGCCGTCCGCCTCGGCATGATGACAGCGGAAATGCACAGCGTGACCGCGCTCGAGGTGCAACATGTCAAACGGCGGCACAGCGATGACCTCCGCATCGAGCAGACTCATGGCGCGAAGCAACCGCTCCAGATTCTCCTGCTCTGCGAGGATCGCGAAATCCGTGTCGCGGCTAAACTCCGCCGCGCCGTAGAACACGCAGGCCTGGCCGCCCATCAATAGGGCGCGCACCTCGCAGCTCTGGAAAATCGAAAGGACTTTGCGAATCGGGTTCGGGATCAAGGCTGCCTCCTCGTGCAAGGTATGAGACCCACAGCTTCTCACTTTCCCGCCAGCGCACGAGCGGCGTGAGCCGGTACCATTCGTGCCATTCGTCTGTGGGATCGTCGAACATGAGCGTGATTATATCGCCGGCGACCTCTTCGGCGAGGAGATTGTTCGGACCGCCGGAACCGTGTCGCTGCAAGTCCGTGCCGCAGGCCGCGTAGTCATCGCCCATGATTCGCACCCTGCTTCTCCTTGTCGGCGCTCTGGCGCTGTTTTCCAGCCACGCCTCCGCGCAGCACATCCGCGCCGGTATCATCGGCCTCGACACTTCGCATGCCATCGCCTTCACCAAGACGCTGAACACCACGCCGCAGAAGCCGGAGGTCATGGGCGTGCGCGTTGTCGCCGCTTACCCGCAAGGCTCCAAGGACATCGAATCGAGCACCAAACGCGTGCCCGAGTACACCGAGACCGTCAAAGGTCTCGGTGTCGAGATCGTTCCCTCGATCGACGCACTGCTCGACAAGGTGGACGTCATCTTCCTCGAAACGAACGACGGCCGCCCGCACCTGGAGCAGCTTTTGGAGTGCCTGGAGGCGCACAAGCCAGTGTTCATCGACAAGCCCATTGCGGGCACGCTGGTGGATGCGATCAAGATTTTCGACGCCTCCAAAAAGTCCGGTATCCCCGTCTTTTCCTCGTCATCTCTGCGCTTCGGGAAGAGCACCCTCGCCGTGCGCAACGGCAGCATCGGCCGGGTGAACAGTGCGGAGACCTCCAGCCCCGCCAGCCTTGAGCCGCATCATCCCGATCTGTTCTGGTATGGCATCCACGGTGTCGAATCGCTCTTCACCATCATGGGCACCGGCTGCAAGGGTGTGAAACGCGGCACCACCGCTGACGGGAAGATCACCGTCACAGGCACCTGGGAGGGGGCTCGCACCGGCACCTACACCGAGGCCAAGGGCTACGGCGGCAAGGCCGTGGGCGAGAAGGGCGCGGACGACACGGTCGGCAAATACGAGGGCTACGACCCGCTGCTCTTCTCCATCGTGCATTTCTTCCGCACCGGCATCGCCCCGGTCACGCCCGAGGAAACGCTGGAGATTTACGCCTTCATGGAGGCCGCCGACGAGAGCAAACGCCGCGGCGGAGCCGACGTGACTCTGAAGGAGGTCATGGACAAGGCGCTGGCCGAGGCCCGCAAGTGACCGGCTCAAAACGCCGCGCCTCCGGTGTTTTGTGTGGGGCGTAAATTATTCCACACACTCGCTTTGCAGCACGGGAATTTCATTCAACATTCCCGCCGTGCATCCGTCTGTCAGCGGTGTCCCGCCTCATGAGCGCGACCCGCACACAAAACCCAACCCAACACCGACATGAAAACTCCCGCCCGCCTCGGCACCGCACTCGTCTGCGCCAGCATGCTGGCCGCAGGATTCCAGCCCAGCTCCATCCTGGCCCAAACCGCGCCACCGAAGACCTCGGTGGCCGACTTCCAGGCCAAGATCACCAAGGACGGCAGCCTGCTGCCGAACAACGGCCAACTCCAGATGAGCTACGCCACGGTGGTGGACAAAATCCTGCCCAGCGTCGTCACCATCTACTCCTCCGTGCCGATCAAGACGCCCGAGATTGACCAGATCCCGCCGCAGCTCCGCCCCTTCTTCTACCGCTTCTTCGGCGCGCCGGAAGATTTTGGCATGAATGAGGACGATGAACCCCAGCTCAACCCGCGTGGCCGCCGTGGTCAGCCACAGCCCCAGCGCCCGCAAACTCCGCGGGAGGACGAACAGCACCAGCAGCGCGGCGTCGGCTCCGGCGTCATCATCTCCGCCGACGGCTACATCATGACCAACAACCATGTCATTGCTGACGCGAAGAAAATCGAAGTCTCCGTCGATGTGGACGGCAGCAAGAAAAACTACACTGCCGAAGTCATCGGTGCCGACCCGCTCACCGACGTCGCCTTGATCAAAATCAACGCCACAGGCCTCAAGCCCGCCACCCTCGGCGATAGCGGCAAAATCCGTGTTGGAGACGTCGTACTCGCCGCCGGCGCACCGATGGAGCTCAGCCGCTCCGTCACGCAGGGCATCGTCAGCGCTCTCGGGCGCAGCAACGAAGGCATCGTCGGCAACGGGCGGGTGAAGGGCTACGAAGACTTCATCCAGACCGACGCCTCCATCAATCCCGGCAACTCCGGCGGACCGCTCGTCGATGCGATGGGCCGCGTCATTGGCATCAGCACCGCCATCCTCTCCCGTTCCGGCATGAACGCTGGCATCGGCTTCGCCATCCCGATCAACATGGCCCTCGGCATCGTGGAAGACCTCCTCGATGATGGCGCGGTGCAACGCGGCTTCCTCGGCGTGCAAATCGCCGACCTGGATGCCAGCATGGCCGAGCGCCTCAAGATGAAGGAGCAGGGCGGCGCGGTCGTCATGATGGTCGGCGCTGACTCCCCGGCGGAGAAGGCCGGCATCCAACTCGAGGATGTCATCACCTCCATCAACGGCCAAAAAGTGGATAGCAGCAGCCGTCTGCGCCTCATCGTCAGCGGCACCAAGCCCGGCACTGCGATCCCGATCGAACTGCTGCGCAACGGCAAGCCCATGACCATGACCGCCACCCTCGAAACGCTTCCTGAGGAGGCGCTCGCAGAAACCGGTGCCGGTTCACGCGCCATCCCCCGCCCCGGCGCGCCAAAACAGCAGGAAAACGTCTCCGATCTCGTGACTGGCGTCACTGTGCAGAACCTCTCCAAGGCCCTCCGAGAGCGCCACGACGTCCCGGACAACGTCAGCGGTGTCATCGTCACCAAGGTCGACCCCAACAGCCGTGCCGCTGCCATGGGTGTCGAGGAAGGCGACGTGATCTCCCATGTGAACCGCAAGCCCGTCACCACCGCCGCCGAAGCCCGCACCCTCGCCAAGGAGAGCGACAAAACCGTCCTCCTCCGCGTCTGGCGCAAAGGCGACACCATGCTGCTCATGATCGGGAACAACTGATCACAGCCAGTTTCACCCGCCCGCACATGCCAGGAGGTGTGCGCGGGTTTTTTGTGCCGATGAAGACGTGCAAATGACGAAATCAGAAACCAGAATGGCGAATCAATGACGAAGTCCGAATGCCTTGATATCCTTCTGGCCATTCGTCATTCGCCATTCTGGTTTCGTCATTTCCTCCATGCTCTTCGACGCCCACAATCACCTCCAGGACAAGCGCCTCGACCCCTGGCGTGACGAAATCATCGCCATGATGCCGCGAACCGGCCTGGCGGAGATGATCGTGAACGGCTCCTGTGAAGAGGACTGGCCGCAAGTCGTCGCTCTCGCCCGTGAGCATGCCTGGATCCGCCCGGCCTTGGGCCTGCATCCTTGGTACGTCAAAGAAAGGTCTGCCAAATGGCTCGAAGTGCTCCGCCAGCACCTCGCGAACCACCCACGCGCCGTCGTCGGTGAGACCGGCCTCGACCGTTGGATCGAGAATCCGGACATTGAGGCCCAGCTTGCGTGTTTTCGCGCCCAAATCGCTCTCGCCGTCGAATTCGACCGTCCTGTCACGATTCACTGCCTGCGTGCCTTTGGTCTTCTCGATCAGACGTTGCGCTGCATCACCCTGCCACGACGCGGCTTCCTCCTGCACTCATACGGAGGTCCACAGGAGATGATCCCGTCTTTTACCAGCATGGGTGCCTATTTCTCCCTCAGCCCGTATTTCGGCCACCCGCGCAAGGCCGCGCAGCTTGCCACCTTCCAGCACGTGCCGCTTGACCGCCTCCTCGCAGAGACCGACGCGCCCGACATGTGGCCGCCGGACGATTTGAACCCGCACCCGCTCAAGACGCCCGACGGAAGCTCACTGAACCATCCCGCGAATCTCAGCCTGAGCTACGAACTCCTCGCCAATACTCGTGACCTGCCCCTCGAAGAGCTGCAAACCACCATCGCCGCGAACTACCGCGCCCTTTTCGGCATTTGACATTCATTTGTCACTCGTCATTCGCCATTCGTCATTCCCGCCTTGCACCCCGGCTCTGGCCCGCCATTTGCTCTTTTGACATGCCTTCCATGCGCAAAACCAAAATCCTCTGCACTCTCGGCCCTGCCACGGAGAGTCCTGAAGTTATCTCCTCCCTCATCGCCAAAGGTGCAGACGTGATCCGCCTGAACATGAGCCACGCCTCGCACGACTGGGTGCGCTCCGTTTACACGCGTGTGCGCGAGGCCGCTGCGGCCTCCAAACGCGAAATCGCTGTCCTCATGGACCTCACGGGCCCAAGCATTCGTACCGGCGATGTCGAGCAGCCCTGGCAGCTCCAGGTCGGCGATGTCGTCGAATTCCGCTGCAAACCCGAAATCCCGGCTAGCACGCAGTATTCCGTCGGTGTGAACTACCCCGAGTTAGGCAAGGACCTCAAAGCCGGGGACACCATCATGGTCGATGGCGGCATGATCCAGATCAAAGCCACCGAAGTCTCCACGACCCGCGTCATCGGCACCGTCATGACCAAGGGTGAGATGAAATCTCGCCGCCACATCAACCTCCCCGGCGTCCCCGTGCGCCTGCCGCCGCTCACGCAGAAAGATTACGCCGATCTCGACCTTGGTGTCGAACTGGGCGTCGATTTCTTCGCCCTCAGCTTCGCTCGCGAGCCTGGGCACATCCAGCATCTCCAGCTCTTGCTTGAGCAGAAGCGCAGCAAGGCCCGCGTCATCGCCAAAATCGAAAATCAGCAAGCCATCAACAACCTCGATGCCCTCGTCGAGGCCAGCGGCGGCATCATGATCGCCCGCGGCGACCTAGGCAGCGAATGTCCCATCGAGGATCTGCCGCTCATCCAGCGCCAGATCGTCGAACGCTGCTCCTACCACGGCCGCAAGGTCATCGTCGCCACCCAGATGCTTGAAAGCATGATCGAAAACCCCGTGCCCACCCGTGCCGAGGTCACCGACATCTTCAACGCCGTCATTGAGCAGGTGGATTGCGTCATGCTCAGCGGCGAAACCAGCGTCGGCCGTTATCCTGACAAATGCGTCGAGGTGCTCGACACCGTCATTAGCCGCATCGAGCAGAAGTATCCCTCCGGCCGCTTTGCCAGCGATGCCCCGCTCAAAACGAACAAGCACAAGACTGTCAAAGCAGCCATTTTGCTCGCCAACAGCATCCCGAGCTCCAAACTGCTCGTTTTCACCATCCGCGGTGTCATGGCCCATCTCCTCGCCCACCAGCGGCCGGAATTCGCGCCTATTTTCGCCTTCACACCGAACTTGCATGTCTCCCGCACCCTCGTCACCGCACGCGGGGTGCATCCCTTCGTGCTGCAGTTCACCGAAGGCCAGCCAGAGGACAGTATTCGCGAGGCGCTCGACCACCTGCGTCGCGAAAACCTGATCAAGGCAGGCGATCCTCTCGTCATCCTCAGCGATGCACTCTACGACGGCGTCAATGTCGATGCCATTCTCCTCCGCGAAGCTTGAACATCCCGCCCCTCGGCTGCAACTTCCCCTGAGGAGGCTCGTATCCTCCAAGCTTAATCCATGCGCGCCCTGCCCCTGCTGCTTCTCGTTTTTCTCCTCACCGGTGTGATCCGGGCGGAGACGCGTGTTTTTGTCAGCCTCGCCGGCACCTTGCTGGAGGCGGAAATCACCGCCGTGGCCGGGGACAACGTCACGCTAACGCGCAAGAGCGACGAGCAGCCTCTCGTGGTGAACCGCAAAACCCTCTGCAAGGAGGACAACGCTTACATCACTGGCTGGATCGAGCAAAATCCGGAAAAGTCCCTCGCCCCTGCCGTCCCGGCTCCCGCCCCTTCCGCTCCCGCCCAGAAATTCAGCCTTGCCTGTCAGACCCTGCCTTCAAAGAGCGACCGCGGCCCGCCTGACGGGGGCGAGCATGTCATCGAGCTTTCCTACAAGTTCAACATCAGCAACCGCGAGGTGCGCAAGGATCTCTCAAACGCCAGCGGAGTCGTCGTCACCCTCGGCAAGAGCAGCGGCGGCTCGGACAACAACTTGATCGTTCTGCAAAAAGAGATCTTTGAGGTGAACATCCGTGCCCAGTCAAAAATGGTGCATTCCACCACTCCAGTCCGCCTTACCTACTACCAGGGCGCGCCTTCCTCCGGAGTGAAAAACTATGGCTACGTTCTGATTATCCGGGACAGCGCCGACAATGTGGTGTTCGTCGAGGCCAGCCCTGACAGCGGCAAGAAATTCGCCAAAGAGATCTTGGACCTGAAAGAGGTGCCCTGCATCGTGGATCGCGATTTCAAGCTCAAGCCCGCTGCGGAAGTGCCCACCAGATACATCAGCTTCTGACGCCCGTCACTCCTTCGTCACAACCTCGTCCAGGTTCAGCAACAGCAGGCAAAGGCCCGTCCACGCCGCATGTTCAGTTGCTTCCAGTGACTCATCGCGTTTCGACTCCCCGGTCGTCAGAAGCTTGGCTGCCGACTCCTTGGTTTGCAGCGTCCTCAGTTTGCCAAGCTGCGTCTTCAGCAGCACCACCTCGTCTTTGGATGGCTCCCGGCATGTCACCAGTCGAAACACACGACGCAAAACGAGATCCTCGTCGCCTCGATTCTCCAACAACACCTTCTGCGCCAGCGCACGCGCCGCTTCGACAAAGGTCGTGTCGTTCAGAGTCACCAGCGCGTGCAGCGGTGTGTTCGTGCGTGAGGCCTTTACGACGCAGGTCTGACGTGCGGCGTTGTCAAAGAGCATCGTCGGCCCCACGATGCGCCGCCAGAAGGTGTAAAGCGTGCGGCGATAGAGCGCATCGCCATGATCCTGCACATAGCTCTTCTTCCCAAACGTCGCCTCCTCCCAGATGCCCTCGGGTTGATACGGCTTCACTGACGGGCCGGCGAGCTGCCCGTTGAGCAAACCGGACACAAACAACGCCTGATCCCGGATCATCCACGAAGGCATGCGGAAACGCGGTCCACGCGCCAGATACCGATTCTCTGGATCAACCTCCGCCGACGGCGAACCGTGAACCGCGAACCGCGAACTCTGCTGGTAGGTCTCACACGTCACGATCAGGCGCATCAGCGCCTTCACGTCCCAACCGCTCTCGATGAACTCCGCAGCCAGCCAGTCGAGCAACTCTCGCTGCGGCGGCACTTCGCCCTGCACGCCGAAGTCCTCGGCCGTTTTGACCAGTCCCACGCCGAAAAAAGCCTGCCAGAAACGATTCACCGTCACCCGGGCCGTGAGGGGATTGTCCCGGCTCACAATCCATTGGGCGAGCCCAAACCGGTTGCGCGGCGCCTCCCGCGGCATGGGCGGCAGACTCGCCGGAACGGCAAAGACGGCCTTCGTGACGGTCGGCTTGTCATACGCGCCTTTTTCCAAGAGGAAGGTTTCCCGTGGCTTCGGCAGCGTGTCCATCACCATGACCTTGGTGACGGCATTCGAGGCCGAAACCCGCTCCCGCACCGCCGCCAGCAGCTTTTGCAACAGTTTTGAATAAGCCGCATCCTTGTCCTTGAAGTAACTCACCGCCTCCAGCAGAGGATCGACACCACGATTCTTCGGCTTCGTCTTCGCGATGTAGCTTGGCAGGTTTCCCGGCAGCTTGATCGCGTCCGAGTCGGTCAGCGGTTTGCCCTGAGGCCGCGGAAACTTCTTCAGCTCGAAAGTCTCCACTTCCTGCGCGACGACATTTACCTTCGCCGTGGCCTGCTTCACACGCTCCAGCTCCGCAGGCGTCGAAATATCCATCGCCGGCGCAGCCTGACCGCTGCGGCCTTTGCCGTCCTCGCTCGTCTGGTTGAAGACATCGTAGAGCGCGTAGTAGTCGCGCATGGTGAGTGGATCAAACTTGTGATCGTGGCACTTCGAGCAGCCCATCGTCAGGCCCAGCCAGACCGTGCTCGTCGTCTCGACGCGGTCCATGACGTTTTCGACACGCGTCTCCTCGGCGATGCGGCCGCCTTCGCCATTGATCATGTGGTTGCGGTTGAATCCGGTCGCCAGTTTCTGCTCCTGCGTCGCGTTCGGCAGCAGATCGCCCGCAAGCTGCCAGATCGTGAATTGATCGTAGCGCATGTTGTCATTGATCGCCTTCACCACCCAGTCACGCCACGGCCACATCGTGCGTTCAGGGTCGCCTTGGTAGCCGTTGCTGTCCGCATAGCGTGCCGCGTCCAGCCAGTCCCAGGCCCAACGTTCGCCGAAACGCGGCGAGTTCAGCAGGCGCTCCACCGCAGCGTTGTAATCCTGCTTCGATTCATCCGGTGTCGGAGGAAAGCCGGTCAAATCCAGAGCCACTCGTCTCATCAGCGTCATCGCATCCGCTCGTGGAGATGATTTAAGCCCCTTCTCCGCCTGCTTTGCCCGCACGAAGGCATCAATGGGGTTCTTCGCGCCATTCGCAGGCACTCTCGGCCGCTCGATTCGCTCAAACGCCCAATGCTTGCCCCATTTCGCGCCTTCATCGATCCACTGCTTCAATCGCAGCTTCTGCGCCTCGGTCAGCTTGCGATTGCTCTTTGGTGTCGGCATCACTTCGTCGGGATCGTCGCTAAAAATGCGCTCGATCAGCGAGCTTTCGTGACTCTTGCCCGCCACCACAGCCCCGGCGGCCTTGGCCTCCTTCTCCACGTCCAGCCGAAGGTCTGCTTTGCGTTCGTTCGCGTCCTGACCATGGCAATGGTAACAGTTCTCCGAGAGGATCGGCTGGATGTCGCGTGAAAATTCGATCTCCGTCGCTGGCAAAAAGGGAATAGCACCAGAAATGAGAGAAAGCGTGACGAGGCTGCGCATGTCACGAGATAACGCCCCTCCTGCTCTTCCTCTTACTCCTCCTCCGCCTCCCTGAATCGATCCATGACAGGGAGAAGGAGGACGAGTAAGAGTAGGAGCCAGATTACTCACCCCATGCACATCCCCTCCCTCATTGAGCGCAAGCGCGACGGCGGAGTCCTCACCCATGAGGAAATCCATGCCGTCATCGGCGCCTTCACGCGTGGCGACATGCCGGAGTATCAAATGAGTTCGCTGGCGATGGCCATCTTCTTCCGAGGCATGACCCCAGAGGAAACCGCCGCGCTCACGGATGCGATGCTGCACAGCGGCACCATGCTCGCCTGGAACGATGACGACCCCATGCGTGTCGATAAGCACAGTACTGGAGGCATCGGCGACAAGACCTCGCTCGTGCTCGCACCGCTGCTCGCCTGCGATGGTGTGTGGGTGCCGATGATTTCCGGTCGCGGCCTCGGCATCACCGGTGGCACGCTCGACAAGCTCGAAAGCATCCCCGGCTTCCGCACCCAGCTCAACGAAGTAGAAATTCACAACGTCATCGACCAGGTTGGCTGCGTTATGGTCGGCCAGACCAGCGGCATTTGTCCGGCGGACAAGAAACTCTACGCACTGCGCGATGTCACCGGCACCGTGCCAAGCATTCCGCTCATCACGGCGAGCATCATGAGCAAAAAACTCGCAGAAGGCCTAAATCGCCTCGTGCTCGATGTGAAATACGGCAGTGGAGCCTTCATGAAGACCCAGGAGCAGGCTGAGGAACTCGCCCAAAGCATGGTCCGTGTCGGCAATTCACTCGGTGTACGATCCAGCGTGCGTTTGAGCGCCATGAACGAGCCAACGGGCGAATCCGCCGGCAACGCCCTCGAAGTCGCCGAATGCGTGCGCTGCCTTCAAGGCCGCGGCCCGCAGGACTTGGAGGACATCGTGCTCGATCTCGCCTCCGCCGTGGCTGTCTCGCCACGAGTGGATTTGCAAAAACTGCTTCACCGTGGTGACGTGTGGCGAAAGTTCCAAGAGATGGTCGCCCTGCAAGGCGGCAGCGTCGAGTCACTCGAAAGGATCACCACGGTTCATCGCGCCCCGTTTATCGGCGAACTCAAAGCCCCCGCCAGCGGCGTGCTCACGCGCATGGACGCGGGCGGCATCGGCCACGTCGTCCTCGAACTCGGCGCCGGCCGCTCCAAAGCCGCCGATCCCGTCGATTTCGCCGTTGGTTGCGACCAAATCGCCAAAACCGGCACGCAGGTCAGCGCGGGGGAGGTATTGCTCCGCGTCCACGCCCGCACCAAGAAAGCCTTGTCCATCGCTCTCGATGTTTTGCCGCAGCACATCGAAATCACCTGACGTTTGTCTCCCATGAACCGCCGCCGCCTCCTTCAAACCACCGCCGCCGCTGCTCTGCTGCCCGAAATGGCGCCAGCCTCACCACCTGCGACGCGCATCATCGACACGCACACGCATTTCTACGATCCCACGCGTCCCGGAGGCGTGCCTTGGCCAGGCAAGGGCTCCAAGCTTTACCGAACCGTGCTGCCTGCCGATTGGCTCGCTGTCGCCTCACCGCATGGCGTGAAGGAAACCGTCATCGTCGAGGCCAGTCCGCTGGTGGAGGACAACCATTGGATTCTCGACCTCGCCGCCAAGGAGAAGTCCATCGTCGGTTTTGTCGGTCATCTCGATCCAGGAGCCGAATTCGCCGCCAACGTGAAGCGCTTCGCCGCGAACCCGATCTTCCGCGGCATCCGCTGGAGCGGCAACTTTCTGCTCGATGAGACGAAACGCGATTCCGTGCTCGCTGGAGCCAAAATCCTCGCCGAAAACGGCTTGGAACTCGATTTGAATGGCGGTCCGAACTACCTGCCCCAGGCCGCTAAACTCGCTGCCGAGGTGCCCGACCTTCGCATCGTCATCAATCACCTCGGCGCCTCCGGCGATCCCCAGGCTTTGCGCCCAGAATGGAAGGAGAACATCAGTTCCGTCGCCAAACAGCCAAACGTGTTTATGAAGGTCTCCGCTCTGGTCGAGCAGGTAAAGTGCGAACCCGGCCAGGCCCCCAGCGATACCGCCTACTACCGGCCCATTCTCGACCATCTGTGGGAGAGCTTCGGTCCCGATCGCCTGATCTACGGCAGTAACTGGCCCGTCTCCGACAAAGGCGCGACCTACGACGTCGTTTTCAAAATCGTGGACGAATTCTTCCGCTCCAAAGGCCCCGAAGCCTGCGAAAAGTACTTCTGGAAGAACTCCCTCACCGCCTACCGCTGGATCGAACGCCAATAGTCCTTCCGCATTCGTCATTCATCATTCTGGTTTCGTCATTTCCTTCATGCGCCTCGTTCTCCAACGTGTCTCCGAAGCCTCCGTCACGATCGAAGGACAGATCGCCGGTCAAATCGGATCGGGGCTGATGATTCTCGCCGGCATCGAACACGATGACACGCTCGATGACGCCGCCTGGCTGGCGCAGAAGCTCACGCAGATGCGCATCTTTGGCGATGCGGAGGGTAAGATGAACCTCTCCGTTAAGGACATCGGCGGCGGTTTGCTCGTGGTGAGCCAGTTCACGCTGCATGCGAGCACGAAGAAAGGAAATCGCCCCAGTTTCATCCGCGCCGCACGTCCCGAGGTCGCTATCCCGCTCTACGAGCAGTTTTTGACAATGCTGGAGACCGACCTGGGGAGAAAAGTCGAGCGTGGCGTCTTCGGTGCCGACATGAAGGTGGCGCTGGTCAATGACGGCCCGGTCACGATCTGCATCGACTCACGAGCAAAGGAAAAATAGAAAGGGCGGACTGCAGTCCGCCCTCTCCGCAGGTTCTGGGGTGAAAATTAGGCGAGACGGGGCTTCACGATCGTTTCAAGACGGTTCACGCCGCGGCGGATGCGCGCCTTGATGGTGCCGAGAGGCTCATTCAATCGTTCAGCTACTTCGGCCTGAGTCAGGCCGCCAAAATAGGTGAGTTCGATGGCCTCACGCTGATCGGCCGTGAGCCGGGAGACCGCGTGGTGCAGAATGGAGTCGCGTTCCTTGTCCTGCAGGTTTTCATGGCCGGAAGGCTCAAACTCAAACTGGTTCTTCTTGTTCTCCGTTTCAAAATCGTCGTTGAGCTTCGAACGACGCTGCTTGGAGCGAATGCGATCGATGGCACGATTGCGGGCCAGCGTGGTCAACCAAGTGAGCGGCTTGCCTTTGCGGGGCTCATAGAGGTGCGCCTTGTTCCAGACCTGCACCAGCACCTCCTGCATGACGTCCTCGGTGTCGTGGTGGTCATTCAGGACATTTGAAATCGAGGCGAAAATCAATCCGCTGTACTTCTTGTAGAAGGCCTGGAAGCTAGCCGCATCGCGCTCCGCGACGCGTTTCAGAAGGCGGATGTCTTCTTCGATATTGGGATCTACTTCAGGAGTGGCCTCGATCGCATTCATAAGGGTGTGTGGGTAAGGGTTACATCGGAATTCTGCGACAGAATGAGCTTCTGTCAAAGTTTTGTTCTCATTTTGTCTAATGTTTGGCCGATTTGAGGCCTTCTTGTCTAATTTTAACAAGGAGTAAACGAGACAGACGCGACCATCGGTGAGAGGTCGCTGGACTGATACTATTCCAAGCCGAATGGGCGTTTTCCCGGCCTATTTGGCCTCGGTGGAGCCGATGAGCTGGCTCGGCACGTCCTTCACGCTGGCACGGTGCTTTTCGACAGCGGCTTTGATCTGGGCGATCACGTCCGGGTGCTTGTCAGCCACGTTGCGGGCCTCGGAGGGGTCTTCTTGCACGTTGTAAAGCTCTGGCACCTCGTGATTGACCGGCTTGTCCGGACCGTAGGAACTGCGGGTGATGAAATGTGCCTTCCAAGGGCCCACGCGGGCAGCATAGAGCTGCTGGCCGCGGTAGTAGCAAAACACGTCGCGCTCCACCTTCCCGCCGCCAAACAACAGCGGCGCGATGTCTTTCCCGTCGATCTCGCGATCCTGCGGCACCCGTGCCCCGCCGAGCTGCGCAAAGGTGGTGAACAAATCCATCGTGCAGGCCACATCCTGGCAGACGGACCACGATGCGATCTTCCCCGGCCACCAAGCGATACCAGGCACGCGCATGCCGCCTTCCCAGGTGCTGCCCTTCCCTTCACGCAACATGCCAGCACTGCCACCCGTCTCCCCCATGAGCAGCCAGGGGCCGTTGTCGCTGCTGAAGAAGACCACCGTGTTCTCTGCGATGCCCGTTTCTCGCAGTGTGTCGAGCACGCGGCCCACGCTCCAGTCCAGTTCCTCCACCACATCGCCATAAAGCCCACGCGGGCTTTTGTCTTTGAAGTCCTTCGACGCGAACAACGGCGTGTGCGGGAAAGTATGCGGGAAGTAGAGGAAAAACGGCTTCGCCTTGTTAGCCGTGATGAAATTCACCGCTTCCTCGGTGTATCGCTTGGTGAGCGTGGTCTGATCGGCCGCCTTCTCGACGATCTCCATGCCACGATAGAGCGGCGCGTTCCAGTATTCGGCTTTCTGATCCACCAGCGCGTTCGCCAGCTTCGGATTCCCGGCGCTGGGGTCCATGTCGTTCGAGTGCGGCAGGCCAAAGTGGAAATCGAAGCCGTGATTCTTCGGATGATGCTGCGGATCATTTGACCACACGCCCAGATGCCATTTGCCGACGATGCCGGTCGCATAGCCCTTTGCCTTCAAGAGTTCTGCCAGCGTGACCTCCTCATGCGACAGCCCGCCGGTGGATACGCGGCGCAGCACGCGGAACTGATCGTGGCACATGCCATTGCGGATCGGATAACGTCCCGTCATCAGTGCCGCACGGCTCGGCGTGCAAACCTCCGCCGCTGAATAAAACTGCGTGAACCGCATCCCCTCTGCCGCCATGCGGTCAAGGTTTGGCGTGCGGATCGTCGGGTGGCCATAACAACCCAGATCGCCGTAACCGAGATCATCGGCGTAAATGATGACGATGTTTGGCACAGCGAAGAGCGAATGGCTGAGGGCCAAGAGAATGAGAAGTGAGCGAATCATGGCAGAAGGTTATTTTTTCTTTTTCGTGGCCTTTGCGGGTCCGGAAGCGCTACGACCATTCGGTTTGGAGGCATCGTAAGCGGGATTTTGGGTCGGCATGACCGCGCCCACATCTTTTTGCCACGCCTGCAACTCGGCGAGCATCGCTTTGACACGTTCCGGCTCCTGTGGGGCGAGGTTCTTCGTCTCGCTCAAATCATCGCGCAGATTGTAGAGCTCCGGCGCGTCCGGCCTCTCAAACCACAGGATGAGCTTCCAATCGCCGCGACGCACCGCCGCGCCTGGAGCGCCGCCTTGATTCCCGTAGTGCGGATAATGCCACGCCAGCGCACGTTCCGGCAGCGCCTTGCCCTGAAACAATGGTAGCAGGCTCACACCATCGAGTTTTGTGGAACTCTTCGCCTGCGTCGCGGCGAGGATGGTCGGCAGGTAATCCACATGGCACACTGGCGTGTCGATGACCGCGCCGCCCTTTACCATCGCAGGCCAGCGGATGATCGCCGCGTCACGGATGCCGCCTTCGTAAAGCCAGCCCTTGCCGCCACGCAGTGGGAGATTCGACGTGGGCGAGCCTTCGCTGGTGCTCAAGCCGCCATTGTCGGAGGTGAAGATGACCAGCGTGTCCTTTGCGAGGCCGAGTTCGTCGAGTTTCGCCAAAACTTTGCCCACAGCGAGATCCATCGCCTCCACCATCGCAGCATACACCGCATGTTCCTGCACGAGGCGCACGTCACGCGGCTCCTCGCGGCCAAACTTCGGCTCCAAGCCGAGTTTTTTGCGTTTCGCCTCGTACTTTGCCAATAGATCAGGCCGCGCCTGCAACGGCGTGTGGACATCATAGAACGAGAAGAAGGCAAAAAACGGCTTCGCCTTGTTCACCTCGATGAATCGGCACGTTTCGGTCGCCAGACGATCCGGCAGATGCTCGCCAGGCGGGCCGTCGGGCAGGCGAGGATTGGCATACGGCGTGAAGTATTTCCCAGGTCCATACGGCCCGCCTTTTTCGATGCCGCCCATGTTGATGTCATACCCCTGGTCCTCCGGATACCAGCCTTCCATCCCGAGATGCCATTTACCCGCGAAAAAAGTCGCGTAACCCGCGCCTTTGAGCATCTCCGCCATCGTCACCTCCTCATGTGCGAGGCGGTCTGAATACGGCGCAGGCAGCAGAATCGTGTTCCGCTTCCAGCCTTCCGGCTTGAGCGGCGCGCCGATGTAATCCGTGATCCCTGTTCGCTGCGGCCAGCGCCCCGTCTGCACCGCCGCACGCGATGGCGAGCATACCGGACAGGCCGCGTAGCCGTTCGTGAAAAGCGCGCCCTCCTTCGCCAGGCGGTCCACATTCGGCGTCTCGTAAAACGTGCTGCCGTAACAGCTCAGATCGCGCTGACCGAGGTCATCGACGAGAAAAAACACCACATTCGGCTTCTCCGCAGCACTCACCGCGACCGACAGGCAACCCAGGAACAAAAGTGATCTCCAAAACATGGCCGAATTGAACGAAACACCCTCGGCAGACCTTGCCCCAAAGCCTCGTTTTGCCTCCGCCTTCCCCCTTGCGCATCCCCTGAAAATGCCGACTCTACGCGCCCTTTTTCCGCCATGATCCCAAACGCCTACCGCACCCTCCACTGCAACGCCGTCCGCCAAGAGCACATCGGCCAGAATGTCACGCTCTGTGGCTGGGTGAATTCGGCCCGCGACCATGGCGGCGTCATCTTCATCGACCTGCGCGACCGCGAGGGCCTCACGCAGGTCGTCTTCCGCCCGGAGGAAAACGCCGAGCTCGCCGCGATGAGCCACACGCTGCGTGACGAGGACGTGTTGCAGATCACCGGCAAGGTGGCCGCTCGTCTCAAAGGCACCGAGAACGCCAAACTCGGCACCGGCGATGTCGAAATCGTCGCCACCGAGTGCAAAGTGCTCAACAAGGCCGATGTGCTGCCCTTCCAGCTCGATCGCGAGCTTTCCAACGAGGACATGCGGATGAAATACCGCTACCTCGACCTGCGCCGCGAGCGCATGAATCGCAACATTCGCACGCGCCATAAGATCACCAACGCCGCTCGCAACCACCTCGACGCCGCTGGCTTCATCGAGGTCGAAACGCCGATCCTCAGCAACCCGACGCCCGAAGGTGCTCGTGACTTCCTCGTGCCTGCCCGCTTGAACCCCGGCAAGTTCTACGCCCTGCCGCAGGCTCCGCAGCAGTACAAGCAGCTCATGATGGTGGCCGGTTTGGAGCGTTATTTCCAGATCGCCCGCTGCTTCCGCGATGAAGACCTGCGCGCCGACCGCCAGCCGGAGTTCACGCAGATCGACATCGAGGCCAGCTTCATCCAGCGCGATGACATCGTGAGCCTCGTCGAAGGCCTGCTCGTCAGCATGTTCAAAGCGGGCACCGGACGCGACATCCCGTCGCCGTTCCCGCGCATGACCTATCAAGAGGCCATGGACCGCTACGGTTCCGACAAGCCGGATACGCGTTATGGCAATGAGATCGTCGATATGGCCGATGTTTTCGCGAACAGCGGCTTCAAGATCTTCCGCAGCACCATCGAAAACGGAGGCGTCGTGCGTGCCATCAACGCGAAGGGCTTCGCCGGTATCACCACCGGCCAGATGATCCGTCTCAACGAGATCGCCACGCAAGCCGGGATGAAAGTGAAGCAGCTCGCCTTCATCAAAGTGGAGCGTGATGCGAACGGCGTGCTCGAATACAAATCGCCGCTTTGGAAATTTTTCAGCGAGGACGAGCAAAAGGCGCTCATCGCCAAGCTCGGGGTCGAGGAGAACGACATCGTCTTCTTCTACGCTGGCACCTGGCAGGAAGCCTGCGACATCCTCGGCCGCGTGCGTGTCGAGATCGCCAACATGACCGAACTCACCAAGGGCAGCACCGCCTTCAACTTCCTGTGGGTCGTCGATTTCCCGCTGCTCGCTCATGATGCCGAATCGCAGAGCTGGGTGGCTGTGCACCATCCCTTCACGCGTCCGAAAACGGAAGACATCCCGCTCATGGAAGCTGGCGAATACGCCAAAGTCCGCGCTGAGGCCTACGACGTCGTCTTGAACGGCTACGAACTCGGCGGCGGCTCCATCCGAATCCACGAGAAGGACCTGCAAGCGAAGCTCTTCAGCGTCCTCGGTGTGAATGAAGAGGAGCAGGCGCATAAATTCGGCCACATCCTCGACGCCTTCCGCTTCGGCGCACCTCCGCACGGCGGTCTCGCGCTCGGTCTCGACCGCATCGCCATGCTCGTGAGCGGTGAGGACAGCATCCGTGAGGTCATCGCCTTCCCGAAAAACAACAAGGGCAGCGATTTGATGACCGACAGCCCCACGAACATCGACTTCAAGACGCTCCGCGAGATCTACATCCAGAGCACCTACAAGGAGAAGAAGGCGGAGGCGTAACGTTGCCATGTTGCTGCGCAACAGGGCTACTTTCGTAGTGCCATCATCAACGCGTCCAGTTCCTCGCGTACATCAACGGAATCGCTCACCGTTTGCGCAATCTCGGCCTTCACGGCATCGCGAAAACGTTTCCGCAGGCGATGAACGGCCACTTTGACCGCTTCCACGCTCAAACCGAGTTTTTCCGCCGCGGCGGCCTGCGGCGTCGAATCGGCCTCGGCGGTCAACCAAGGCTTCAGGGCATCAAAATGCGCGTTTTTGCCCTCCGCAGCCATTTCAGCCTCCAAACGAGCCAAAGCACGGGCCAGCAGCGTCAGCGCCCATTGCCGATCAAACTCGGCGTCTGGCGCTTCCGCGGCCGTGTCGGCCATTTCCGCGTCCATTTCGGCATGTTCGACTCCTCCGCCGCGCTTTGCAGCGCGCGCCTTGTCGCGCTGATCTCCTGCGAAATGCTTCAACGCGCCGAGCAAGTAGCTTCGAAATCTGCCACGTTCCGGCGTCGCACCCTCCATGGCACCACCGCCGAGCAGTTTGGCAAAAAAGTCATGCGCCAGCTCCCGCGCGACATCCTCATCACGTCCGTCCCGCCGCAAAAACGCCACCACCGGCGCATAGTAAGCCTCGCACAGTTCACTGAGCGCCGCCGATGCCTGCGTGTCACTGCCGCGCGAGCGTGCGACGAGCGTCCAGCGGGTGTCGTGAAAGGAGGAGGTCATCGAGTGGATTGGGCATCCGGCGAAAAGTGCGAGAAGAGCATCTTCCCCACGATCTTGTCCCACGGCATGAAAAACTCAGCCGGGCTGCCGCCACGTTTCAAACGCAATCCTTTGGACTCGACGGCCACCACACGTGCCAGCCAAGTCTGGCCGCTGTCATGCTCATAGGCGATGAGTTCAGCCGGAGCGAAACCAATGTTAAGATGGGTCGCGATCCAGTGGCTGTTTTTGGCCACACCGGGCTCGGCCCCATTCGGCACGAAGTACGGCCTACCAATGAACGAACGCACGAAGAACATCAGCACCACAACCGGGAGCACGAGCTCCAGATTGCGGAGCAACCGATGAGGTTTTCGCGGCAACTGGCCGATGGGATGACGACGCATCCAGATTAGGGTTGATACCACAGAGGCCGCGACCGCCACCAGCGTGAGCGTGATCGAAGCCCACGCATACGCATCCTGATGACGCGGCAGTTGATAGAAGCCCGCCATGCCCGCGCCGATGACCAGCAGCGACCAGATGAAGACATGTTTGCCGAAAACGGCGTTCACATCATACCAGCGCGGATCGGAGGCAAGGGTGGACGGCAGGCGCACGCCGTAAAAGGAGTTCATCGGCACGAGCCGCAGCCACAGTGGCAGGCTCAACACGAAAAACAACAGTCCCATGATCGTGGTCGCGCTCGAGACAGCCAGTTGGGCAAGACCGTCAGCGGATAACTTCGAGTTTGCGATGGATTGGCTGCCGATCAGTGTCCAGCGCTCAACCAACCACCACAGCAGGGCGAAGAGAAAAGTCACCGCTGGGATCGCCAGGAAGACACGCGTAGAGCCATGCCCGCCTTCATCAAGCGCCGCCCCGGCTTCGATCTGAACCCGCCGCCGCGCCCACGATGGCACCATGGTCAGAATCAGTCCCAGCGGCAGCCACATGAGGCCGAGAAGGCTCACGTAATGATTCGCCGCCACCATCCACTGCATTAGCGGCGGCAGGCTGGCGACTTGGGTGATGACGTGCCTGGCCTCCACCGTACCTCCCATGCCCTGAATCCCTGCTGCCATCCCACCGTAGGCCGTCATGCCCGCAGCCATGCCGCCGACCGCATACCAGCCCAATGCCAGTCCGCCCATAGCCAGCGGTCCCACTGCGAGACCGCCGATACCGAGCAGCAACGCGATGGCCAGTCCGCCGAAGGAAATCAAGCCAAGGCCCAGACCGCCAAAAGTCACGCCACCAATCGCCAGGCCTCCACAGGCGAACAGGCCCCGGGCGATGCCGCCAAACGCGAACACGCCAGTGGCGATCTCTCCAAAGGCGAAAATGCCACGAGCGTGGCGCCTTTTCCCCGTCGCCGGATCAAGCCCCGCCGTCACGTGAAGGAGCGGCATGCCCCAAAGCGTGTGTTTGGACTTGTACTCGAAGTTCTGCAGGCGTTTCGAGCGCTGCAATCGCCCCGGACTGGATCCCGCGCCCTCCACCTGCGTTTTGAACTCATCGACGCTCTGCTGGCGGCGTGTGCGCTCCTTCTCCAAGGCGCGAAACACGATCTCGTCGATATTTCCGCCGACGCTGGAGAGCTCCGATGGCGCGGCGAAGCGGCCGAGAGGCAGTTCGCCGGTGAGCATCTCATAAAACACCACGCCGAGGCTGTAGATGTCCGCGCGATGATCGACGCTGGACGGCTGCTCGATCTGCTCCGGCGCCATGTAGGGCGCGGTGCCGAGTTTGGCACCGCTTTGCGTCAGCAGCATGTCGCCGCTTTTTTCATCGAGGATCTTCGCGATGCCGAAGTCGGCGATCTTCACCTTGCCGCTCGCATCGAGCAAAATGTTCTCCGGCTTGATGTCGCGATGCAAAACACCCTGGGTGTGGGCGAACTGAAGAGCATCACAGATGGCCGGGATGATCTTGAGTGCTTGATCCGGTGTGAAACGGCCTACCCGCATCGCCTGGCGCAGGTTCACGCCATCAACAAACTCCATGATGAGATACGCGAAGCCGCCACTCTCGCCAAAATCATGCACCGCGACAATGCTCGGATGGCTGAGACGCGCGAGGACGCGTCCTTCGCGATTGAAGCGCTCCGCAAAGCCCGGCGTGGCCGCGAGGGACTTCGGCAGCACCTTGAGCGCGACGATGCGGTCGAGTTTCGGCTGTCGCGCTTTGAAAACCGCGCTCATGCCCCCGTGACCGATGAGGCCGAGGATTTCGAGATCGGGAAACGCGGCGGCGATTTCGTCCAGTGAAGGCAAATCAGCACGCTGAAGCGGCATCGTGTCCGCGCCGCCGTCCGTCGGCATGGCGGCGGCGGCCATGAGATCGGCGGGATCGAGACCGTGAAGTGGATCACTCATGTTCGTGGGCAGGAGAGGGGGATTTCGTCTTCTCATCCAGCTTCGTGGCCAGCCGGGCAAGGTAGTTTTGTAGCAGCAAGCCAAAGCAGCCGAGCAGCACGATGTAGATGCCGATCAGGAGGTCCCGCTGCATCGCCACGGCCGACTCGGCACGTGCCGCCGTGAGCACATAGCGGGCGGAGCCGGACAGGACGAGCAGGCCGGTTAGATTCCAGCCGTAGAAGTTAAAGGCGTTGTCGCCAAAGAGTTTGGTCTTCCAGGTCTTCATGAGTGTTAGGTGGGTTCGCACTCGCCTAGAGCGAGTGCCACCCGTTGCCTGAGGACTGCGGCGGCGGAGGTTACACAAAAAGTTGCCTTCTTTCTGCGGAATGTTGTTCAGGACCTCCTGTTCCAAAGGCACAGGCCTACTTTCCCCCCTTGCGAAGGCCCCGTCCCGCCGCCACTGTCACGCCCGAACCCGTCCTCCAAAAAAACATGCGCTTCTCCGCGCTTCCAGCCATCTTCCTGCTTCTCATGTCGACCCCCAGCTCGTCACAGGCCGCCAGCGTCGAGTCTGTCGTCTGGGGGAAAACGGCGCCAGGCGAGGAGGTGACCCTCTTCACCCTGCGAAATGCAGGTGGCATGGAGGCGAAGATCACAAACTGGGGCGGCTACATCGCTTCGTTGAAGGTGGCGGACAAAAAGGGCCAGTTCGCCGATGTCGTGCTCGGATTTGACTCGCTGGATGGCTATCTTGGGAAGAATCCGTTCTTTGGCTGCATCACCGGCCGCTACGCGAACCGCATCGGCGGTGCGTCATTCAAGATCGACGGCACCGAGCATCACGTGACGGCGAACTCGGGCAAAAATCACATCCACGGCGGCAAGCTCGGCTTCGACAAGAAGCTGTGGGCCGCGAAGCAGATCGCGGACGGTGTGGAACTGAGCTACACGAGCGCCGATGGTGAGGAAGGCTTCCCCGGCGAGCTGAAGTGCACGGTGACTTACACGCTCACCAAAGAGAATGGCCTGCGCATCGACTACAAGGCGACCACGAACAAGCCCACGGTCATCAATCTGACCAACCACGCGTATTTCAACCTCGCCGGCGAAGGCAGCGGCGACATCCTCGGCCACGAGTTGACGATTCCCACCGACCAAATCACCGCGACAGACGACGCTCTAATCACCACGGGTGAAATCTTGAGCATCAAGGGCACCGCGCTGGACTTCACCACGCCGCATACGATCGGCGAGCGCATCGGTGCCGACTACAAGCCGCTCATTCAAGGCATCGGCTACGACCACAACTATGTCCTATCCTACAAACAGGGCCTGAAGATCGCTGCGATCGCCAAGGATCCTAAAAGTGGCCGCGTGATGACGGTGAGCACCACCGAGCCCGGCGTGCAGCTTTACACCGGAAATCATCTCAAAGATGTGAACGGCAAGGGCGGTCACGTTTACCAAAAACGCCACGGCTTCTGCCTGGAGACCCAGCATTATCCCGACAGCCCGAACAAACCGGAATTTCCCAGCGTCATCCTGCGCCCGGGTGAGACCTTTCAAAGCACCACGATTTACCAGTTTTCCGCCGAGTGAGCGCCACCACCGTTTTAACCGACCGAGTCCCCCTGTTTGAGACCCAGCCCCCTGCGTTTGTGCAGGAGCAGGATTTCGCAGCGCGGCAGTATCGCGGCCGTCGTGACAACCAGGAGGACTACTACGCCTTTGCCGATGCCGCTGAGCCGGAGGAGCGCAGCCTGGAGCGGCTGCTGCTCGTCGTCGGTGACGGACTCGGAGCCCATGCCGGCGGCAGTGTGGCCAGCTACATCGCTGTGAACGCCTTCGTGCGCGCCTACCACGAGCAGGACGGTCCGACCGCGTGGAAGCTGAAGCATGCGGTCGAAACCTCGAACGAAACGCTCGGCATCATCACCAGTCGCATGCCCGCCGTGGCACCACCTATGGGCACCACCATGTTGGGAGTGCTTGTCATGCCGCAGAGCATGCAATGGATCAGTGTCGGCGACTCGCCGCTCTTCATCTTTCGTGAGGGCGAACTGAAACGCCTCAACGACGACCATAGCCTGTCCCCGCTCATCGATGCCCGCGCCGAACGCGGTGAGATCACGAAGGAGGAGGCCGAGAACCATCCTGACCGTCACACGCTCCGGTCCGCGCTGCTCGGGCATCCGCTGGCCCTCATCGACGCGCCGCCGGAGCCCATGCCGCTGAAGAAAGGCGACATCATCATCGCCGCCAGCGACGGCATCTTCACCCTCACGCACAAGGCGCTCGAAGAGCTGCTCTCCTTCGGCAAGCACACGACGGCGGACAAAATCGCCGACGCGATCATCTTCGCCATCCGCCGCATCAACAACGACCGTCAGGACAACACGACGGTCGGCGTGGTGAAGATCGCGTAAGGCGTCAGAGCCCGAGTTCCTTCTTCACGATCTCCACACCGGCACACATGCTGGCGAGCTTCTTCTTCGCGGCCCAGCGGGCAGTTTGAGACAGGCCACAATCGGGGGCGAACACAAGTTTGTCAGCGGGGGCGTGCTTTAAGCAGGCGCGAACCGCATCCGCGATCTGCTCGGGCGTTTCGATGTGGTAGCTCTTCACGTCGATGATGCCGACGGCGACGTCGTAGCGCTCGGACATGGGTTTGATGACGTCGAGCTCGGCGTATTCGCGATTCGCCATCTCGACATGGACTTCATCGCAGTGGAGATCGAGGAAGGCAGGGAAAAGCGGCGCGTATTTGCGCCAACCGACGGGATGGCCTTTGAAATTGCCGAAACAGAGGTGCGTGCAGATGCGCGCCTTGCCGTAACCGCTGGCGACGGTGCGGTTGAAGATGTCCACGAAGCGCTTGGTGTCCTCGCGGTAACCGTAGCAGCTCATGCTGGGCTCATCGACGCAGATTTCCTCCGCGCCCGCCGCGACGAGATCGGCGATCTCCTTGTTCACGATGGGCAAAAGGGCCTCAGTGATGGCGTAACGGTCCTTGTAGTGTGCATTCGGCGAAAGTCGGCCGCTGAGCGTGTAGGGGCCGGGCACGGAAACTTTGAGGCGTTTGCCCGTGTGGGCTGCGAGACGCTTCAAACGCTGCAATTCCTCCACCACGCCGAGTCCACGCGGCGCACGCAGTTCACCGACGATCTCGTGTTTGCCACGTTGGTCGTGCGCAGGCGGTCCAAAGCGTCGCGGACTGGCCGGTTCGAGCGCGATGCCTTCGATGAAGCCGTAGAACGACAGATTGAAGTCAAAACGTGTCTGCTCGCCATCCGTGATGACATCCAGCCCCGCCGCGATCTGATCCTGAATCGCCACCTGCGCCGCATCATCCTGCATTTCGGCGATGTCGGCCGTTCCGAAGCTGCTGAGATGCTGCGCCGAGAATTCAAGCCAGCCCGGAAACGGATAGCTGCCGATGACAGAGGTGCGAAGCGGTTGGGATTTCATGGTGTGGCCATGAAACGGCAAGCGAGGCCGTGATGCCACGCATGAACCGCAAAGGACAACCGATGCGGCGGGAAGGTGCAATCACTGATCCTTGCCGCAGAAGTCACATTTGTCCCAGCCCCATCCACGAATGAAAAAACCATCTTTGGATTTTATGAGCTGCTTTTGGCAATACCGACAACGTAGCGAGTATGCAGCGATGTTGCCGACAATCATCCAGATGAGCGCAAGGGGAAATGCATAGTCCTTTAAACCTGTTGATGGGACTACCCAGGCACAGAAAAGCCCAGAAACTAGGATGCCGTAGAATACGATTCGAGGTTTGCTCATGGTGGATCAGTGTTGGCCAAGGTTAGAATAATACCGCGCAATCCGCCGCGCATGCTCATCATAAGCCGCTTCAAACAGCTCCGCGGCTTTGGCGGCTCCGACGACGGCTCCGGCGGTGAGCACCTTGGGGGGGTGGCCGGCTTTTGTAAGTTGGTCGGCGACTTCGGCTTTGATGGCGTTCACGAGGAGGCAGCCGCCGACGGTGCTGCCGGGTGCCACCGGAGTTTCGAGGCCTTCGATTTTGATCATGGCATCACCAACGGGCGCGCCGGTGTCGAGGACGATGTCGGAGAAGTCCTGGAGCTTTTTGCCGTCGCGGTGGCGGCTGGTGCTGGCTTCGCTGTGGGTGGTGCTGATGATGGCGGCGACTTTGACGCCGCGTTTCTGAAACTCCTCGGCCATCTCGACGGGGACGACGTTGCAACCGCTGCTGGAGATGATCAGGGCGCTGTCGCCGGGCTGGAGGTCGAAGTTTCGCAGGATGCGGTTTGCCAAACCACTGACATTTTCGAGGAACATGGCCTGACGCTGGCCGTTCGCGCCGACGACGAGGTTGTGGAAGGTTAGCGAGAGCTCGACGATGGGATTGAAGCCCGGAAACGAGCCGTAACGCGGCCACATCTCCTCGACGAGGATGCGACTGTGGCCCGAGCCGAACACGTGGACCATTTGACCGGCGAGGATCGTCTTCGCGAAGAGGTCGGCAGTTTGTTGAATGAGCGGGAGTTGGTCGCGGACGCGGTTGAGGAGGCGTTCGGAGGCTTCGAGGTATTGAAGAGCGGGTGTCATTGGGAAATGGAGACGGGGAGGTTCACCACAGAGGTCACAGAGAGGCACAGAGGATAAAATTCTGAGCTCTGTGTTCCTCCGTGGCCTCTGTGGTTAAGTGGATTTGATGACATGAAAGACAGCACCGAGGCATCCCGCGCTATCACCAAGCTCCGCAGGCACAATGCGGGCTTGGTGGCCGCCGGGACGCCATTCGAAGGTGTCGAGCATTTGCTGGAGTGGAATGAAGAGACGCTCCTTGGCGCCGACGGCGATGCCGCCGCCGATGATGACGACTTCGGGGTCGAGAATGTTGATGAGGGACGCGATGGCGGCGGCGAGATGGCGGACGGAGGTGAGCCAGACTTTTTGAGCGTGTTTGTCGCCTGCGGCATGAGCATCGAGCAGCGCATGGGTGGTGGCGTAGCGGCCTTCGCCGCGTTGGGCGATGGTTTGATTGCCAATCGCGTCTTCGAGGCTGCCGGGCGTGTTGAAGTCATCGCAGGGCGCATTCGAATCGACGCTGAGGTGGCCGAGATGGCCCGCACGGCCGATTTTGCCCTTCATGAGCCTTCCGCCGCTCCAAATCGCTCCGCCGACTCCCGTGCCGAGCGTGAGCATGAAGGCGTCCTGGGTGTTTTTGGCCGCTCCAGCCCAGACTTCGCCCAAAAGGGCCGAATGCGCGTCGTTCAGCACGCGACAGTCGCGATCGAGGAAAACCGACCAGTTGAACTTTTCGAGCCCGTGCATGCGTCCGGGCATCCATTCGATGCAAATGCCCTCTGGATTGGCCAAACCGGGCGCGGAAAGGCCCACGGCGAGCTTGCAGCCTGCCTGCGTTTCGAACTCGTAAACGATCTCACGCACGGTGAGGGCGAAGCGCGGCGTATCGCCCTCGAATTCGCCATCACGCGTGGGTTTCGAGAGCGTAGCGAGCGTTTTTGCGGACTGAGTGTCCACGAGCGCGGCTCTGATGTTCGTGCCGCCAAGGTCGATGCCGATAGCGAGGTTCAACGTTTCAGGTTTCAAGTTTCAGGTTGGGTGTGGAAGATTGGAAACCGCTAATGTGACGCTGACATGACGCTAATGTCGATCCATCAGCGTCAAATTAGCGTCTTATCAGCGGTTAAAAAGCATGGATCTGCCCTTCGCTCACCGTCCACCCGCCGTCCACGGCGAGGACTTGTCCGGTGATGAATTTGGAATCGGGAGAAAGCAGCATGAGCGCGGCGGCATCGCAGTCGTCGGGATGGCCGATGCGGCCGCCGTCGAGGGGTTGCTTGGTTTTGATGAAGGTCATGATGTCGTTGTTCGTCGCAGCGCGTTTGGACATGGGCGTCTCGACGAGCGCGGGGGCAATGACGTTCACGCGGATGTTTTGCGGCGCGTAGTAGGCGGCGAGGGATTTGCTGAAGCCAATGATGCCCGCTTTTGCGGCGGCGTAGGCGTGGGAGGCGAAGAATTTGGGCGAGGGAGAGTAACCGAGCACGCTGGCCATGTTCAAGATGACGCCGCCGGTGCCTTGCTTCATGAACTGACGGATCGCGGCGCGGTTCGAGAGCACAACGGACTTCAAGTTGAGGTCGAGCGTGTAGTCGAGGCCTTCATCGGTGAGTTCGTGGAGCGGGCCGTCGCCTTTCGAGCGTCCGCTGCCGCCGGCGACGTGGTAGAGGGCATCGACTCGATCAAACATCGCCACCGCCCGCTCGGCGGCCTCCGACGTAGCGGCATCGGCGGCGAAGCCTCGGGCCTGCGGGCCGAGTTCGGCCAGCGCGGCATCCACATTGGCCTGCGTGCGGCTGGTGACGACGACATTGGCTCCGGTGGCGACGAGTTTTTTCGCAGCGGAGAGGCCGAGGCCGGTGGTGCCGCCGACGATGACGATGTTTTGGCCGGAAAGAGAGGACATGGTCGGAATGTCGAATGGCGAATGAAGAATGTCGAATGGGGAGACGTTGAAGAAGCCTCATGAACACCCGCCGCGCCTTTGTCCGCAACCTCTCCGCTTTGGCTTTTACCGCTCCGTTGTTGGCGGAAACGCCGAAAGTGAAAAACAAGATCTGCTTCTTCACGAAGCATCTCATCGGCCTGGGCTATGATGACATCGCGAGTCTGGGGGCGGAGATGGGCGTGGATGGCATCGAGGCGCCGATTCGTCCAAAATCAGGCCACATCACGCCGGAGCAGGTGGTGGATGAGTTGCCGAAGTTTGTCGAGGCGCTGAAAAAGCAGAATCTCGAAATGATGATCATGACCTCCGGCATCAACGAGGTGAGCGCGGAGCAGCGCACGGAGGAGGTGCTGCGCACGGCGGCGAAGCTGGGCGTGAAGCGCTTCCGCATGAACTACTTCAAGTATGACCTCAAGCAGCCGATCTGGGAGCAGCTCCAGGCCGTGCGGCCGAAGATCAAGGACCTCGTGGCGCTCTGCAAAGAGATCGGCATCCAGCCGATGTTCCAGAACCACAGCGGGCAGGATTACTTCGGCGCTCCGGTGTGGGACATCTTCTCCATCATGCGCGAGTATCCGGCGGCAGACTTCAGCTTCGCCTTCGACATCCTGCACGCCACCTGCGAGGGCGGGAAATCCTGGCCGCTGGAGTTCAACCTCGTCAAAGACCACATCGGCGCGGCTTATTTCAAAGACTACAAGTGGGAAGGGCGCAAGCTCGTCACCGTGCCGCTTGGCGAAGGCCAGGTGGACCCGGCGTATGGCCAGATGCTCATGAAGACCGGCTACAGCGGCCCGATTTCGCTGCATGTCGAGTATTTGGAAGGCAACGTCAAGGATCCCGCCGTGCTGAAGACCTTCCGCGAGGCGCATGCGCGTGACATCGCGACGCTGCGGAGCTGGATCGGGCAGGCGTGATGTTTACTTGGCCTTCGTGGCATCGAAGCGCCATGGTCCCTCGCTTTTTTTGTATGCATCTGGATCTTTGGGAGGGAGATGAAGTCCTCCGACGCCAAAGGAAATGCTGTATTCGAACGAAGTTATGCGCTCCCCGCCCCTGAACGGTCCTTCAAAGTGAAACTGGATGTAACCGATGAACGGAAGGTTTTTGGCAAAGAAGTCCGGATCCTTCTTCAATATCCATTTCACAGCCGCCTCCTCGTCGCTTCCCCAAGGGACATCGAGTTTGGAGTACTCTTCGACCAGTTCGTAGTAGCGCCTCCTGGCTATTTCGGGAACACTCAGCATGCCGCTGAATTTGATTCCCTTGTCCCCTGGCTTCGGGTTGCCCTTCACTTGTAGCATCTGCCAGGATGACCAATTCTTCTTGTCCGGGCTGTAGCGGACATACAGTTCCCCCTTCCAAACACCATTTCGAAACACCTGAGACAAGGGGCAAACAGTGCCTTCAAGCGTGACGCCGCCTACGGGACGCCAGGCCGTTCCTGTGGCAATCGGAGCAGTGGTGAAAGATCCATCAAATGACGAGGTGGCATCACCGTCCCAGCCCAAGCCGTCTTTCGTGAAGCTCAGCTTGTCCGCCGGCTCAAAGGTGACCCGAGGGTCGTCTTTGGACATGTTCGTGAAGTCGATGGACTGTGAATCCATGCTGAGAATTCCTCCATGCACCCAGAGGCAGCAGGAGAACGCAAAAACGGCGGCAATCAGCAAACGCATAGAGCAGAAGGAACGCTGGTTTTATGAAATTTCGCCTCGCAGGTCAAGGCGCATGACTGGGTGGTGATCTTGGCTGGAAACGATGGTTTCTCGTCCTTGCGCGGGCGGTCATGCCTTCTACAATCGCGCTCCCCCAAAAGCCCCCAAAGCATGAGCAACCACGTCAAACTTTACATCCCCGGCCCCGTCGAAGTTTCCCCTGACACCTACGCTGCGATGGCGCAGCCGATGATCGGGCATCGCGGCAAGGGATTCCAGGATCTGTATGCTGAAATCCAGCCGATGCTGCAGACGCTGTTCGGCACGAAGCAGCAGGTGTTTCTGAGCACATCCTCGGCTTGGGGCGTGATGGAGGGCTCGATCCGCAATCTGGTGAAGAAAAAGGTGCTGAACTGCTGCAACGGCGCTTTCTCCGACAAGTGGCTGGACGTTTCCAAGCGCTGCGGCAAGGAAGCCGAGGCCTGTCAGGTCGAGTGGGGCCAGCCGATCCTGGCTGCGGAGATCGACAAGCGTCTCGCCACCGGCGAATTCGACGCGGTGACCTTCATCCACAATGAAACGTCCACCGGCGTGCTCAGCCCCATCGCCGAGATCGCGGCGCTGAAGAAAAAGTATCCCGAGGTGATGTTCATCACGGACAGCGTCTCCGGTTTCACGACGGTGCCGGTGAATTTCGACGAACTCGGCCTCGACGTGCTGCTCACCGGGTCCCAGAAGGCCTTCGCGCTGCCTCCGGGCCTGGCGCTCTTCACCGCCAGCGAGGCCGCCATGGCCCGAGCGGCGACGATCAACGACCGCGGCTACTACTTCGACTTCCTGGAGTTCAAGGCGAACGGCGAGAAGAGCATGACGCCCTCCACGCCGTGCATTTCCCTGATCTACGGCCTGCGTCATCAGCTCAACAAGATCTTCGCCGAAGGCGTGGACAACCGCTACGCACGCCACGCCAAGCTCAACGGCATGGTGCACGAGTGGGTGCGCCGCAACGGCTTTGAGTTCTTCGCGCCGGAGGGTTACCGCTCCAAGTCGCTGACCTGCGTCGCCAACAACAAGAACATCGACGTGGCGGCCTTCATCGGCCTGCTGAAGAAGAACCACAGCCTGATCATCGACGGCGGTTACGGGAAGCTGAAGGGCAAAACCTTCCGCGTCTCGAACATGGGCGACGAGTCCGAGGCGAGCATCAGCGCGGTCATTGCCGCGCTGGATGACAGCCTCGCGAAGCTGTGAGACAGCATTTTCGCGGATAAAATCGTGCGCGGGGTGAATCCAAGCGCATTTTGAGGCGTTGATAGTTCCTGACATGGCCCAGACCCTCCGTGCACTGCTCCCGCTCCTCATCCTTGCCGCCTGCGGCTGGGGAATGTGGTGGCTGGTCACGAACAAGCCGGAGATGGAGGTCATGGAGACGCGGCCCGTGCTGGTGACGGTGGAGGGAGTGACCTTGAAGAAGACGATTTTCCCAGTCCGCGTGGCCTCCCAGGGCACCGTGCAGCCACGCACCCGCAGCACGCTGATCCCGGAGGTGGCGGGCATGATCGTGGAGGTGAGTCCATCCTTCAGGCCCGGCGGTTTTTTTGAAAAAGGCGAGGTTCTAGTGAAACTCGACGCGGTGGATTATGACACGTCGGTGGTCGTGGCGAGAGCTGCGGTGGCCCTGGCGAAGGTGACGGTCGCCGAGGAAGAGGCGAAGGCCGAACAGGCGCTGGAAAACTGGAAGGCACTGGGACGGCAGGGCGCTCCCGGTGAGCTTGTTTCCCGGGCTCCACAGGTCGCCCGCGCCAAGGCCGACCTAGCAGCCGCCGAGGCACGCGTGGTCAAAGCGGAACGCGACGCGCAGCGCACGATCATCCGCGCCCCGTATGCGGGACAGGTCTTGGAGCAGGCCGCAGATGTGGGCCAGTATGTGAGCCCCGGCACCACTTTGGGCCGCATCTTCGCCACGGATTTCGTCGAGGTGCGCCTGCCGCTGCCAGAACGCGAGAGCCAGCATGTGCAGTTGCCGGAGCATTACCGCGACACGAACGATTCGCCCCCCGCGACCAAGGTCCGCCTGCGCACCACGGCCGCAGGCAAGACGGTGATCTGGGAGGGACGCCTCGTCCGCGTGGAAAGCGCCCTCGATGCCGAAACACGTCAGAGCACGGCCGTGGCGCAGATTGACCATCCTTTTTCCAAACGAGCCGATGGAGCGCCGCCGCTAAAGATCGGCCAGTTCATCGAGGCGGAGATTGAGGGGGACGCGCTGGAGGATGTTTTCATCATCCCACGGGCCGCTGTGAGAGCGGGCGACGAGATCATCCTGATCACGGCGCAAAAGACGCTCCGCCGCATGTTTGTGGAGCCGATGTTTGGGACGGAGAGGCAGATCGTCGTGTCATCCAGATCCGCCAAGGCGCCGAAGGAGGGCGATGTGCTCTGCCTCACGCCGATCCCCTTCCCCGCCGACGGAGCCCGCGTGAACGCGGTGATCGATGGTGTGCAGCCTACTGAAAAGATGGCCGACCAGAAAAAGCCAGAGAAGAAAGCGGCGATGGTACTGCCCGAGGTCAAGCCGCTGCCTTGAAGGCGGCTGCGATGTAAGATTTTGCACCATCGACAGAGTGAAGCTGGCACGCCGGATGCTCAGAGAAGATGTCCGAATGGAACCCACGCGCATCATTCCCATGTCCAGCACCCGCCAGGGTGCGGGGGGACAGCCCGCCAACATCGTCCCCATGGAACCCGATCCCGGCCTCATCAAAATGGAGTCCATCCAGGGGACGCGAATCCATCACTGGCGGTGACGCTGAGTCCGCCCAACGTTTCGCCGGGGAGGTCAAATACGTGGGCTACTACACTGACAAGCTGGCCGAGACGCTCGGCATGCGCCGACTCGAACTGGCGATCGTCGAGGACCGCGAGGGGCAGACCTCCATCAGCGCCGCGCAGCAGCCGGGGAGCTGGCATGGAGCCGTGAGCAGCCATCGACGCTCCATCAAGCATGTGCGCGAGTCCCTGGCACGCTGATCAAGAAAGATTCTTCCTTCATGAGTTTGAACTCCGTGATCACCGCCGCCGCCGCGCTGCAACGCCTCGAAGGCGTCGCGGGCGTGATGCTCTTCAAAGGCCGCAACACCATCCACCGCCAGATGCCCTTCTCTGAAATCCGCGCGGATAACCTGCGCGAGATCATCAGCCAGATGCTCGACGGTTACCGGCAGGTGCGACGCAGCATCCGCCAGATCTATCTGGAATTTGACGGCGGCACGCTGCTCATCGTCACCCAAGACGAGACAGTGATGCTGTTTTTCCTCACTTCCCGAGCCGACGCCGATCTCGCCGCCAGCGCCGCTTCCGTGATGCTGAACGACCATGCGGCCACTCTGGACCGCTTGTCACGGGATCCGCAGCCCGCAGCGCAGAGATCACCCGATGGCATCGAAGAGCTTGTCGTCACCAGCCCTCGTGCCCTCACGCAAATCACCGAAAAGGCCGGAACTTCGGTGAACCAATGGGGTGCGGTGCGGCAGTGTGTCGAAAGCGTTCTCGGTAAGGTCATGGGCCGCGCACAAGCAGCGAATCTCGTCCAGCGCACCATCACCGAGGCTCAAATCACCGATCCTTATCGCCTCAACGCCTCGGATGTCCGCAAACTCGCCGTGAAGGTGATCGAGCACGTCCCGAACACTTCCAAACGCCGCCAGCTCCTCGTCGAACTCGATGCAGCGATGGAACATCTGCAAGCCTGACTCCCATGAAACCCCTCTTCCTCTGCCTTCTCGCCGGTTTAGTCCTACTCAGCCCCGTCTCCGCCCAGGAAAATAGCAAGATCGAGGCGAAACTCGATACGATCATCCAAAAGCTGGACACCAATCAAGGCACTCTCAATGAAGTGGCTAAAGCGGTCAAAAATGAGGCTCCTCCGGCTGCCGAGAGTGCGCCGGCAGCCCCCGCAGACGCTGCGCTAAAGGCAGACATTGAGACCGTTCAGCTCAATCTCAATCTCGTCTGGATGATTGTCACTGGTGCCCTCGTGTTCGTGATGCAGGCCGGATTTGCAATGGTGGAGTTGGGTTTCGCTCGTGCGAAGAACAGCATCAACATCATCATGAAGAACTTCCTCGACTTCTGCATCAGCGCGATCGTGTTCATGTTCCTTGGCTTTGGGCTGATGTTTGGCACCAGCGCGGGCGGCTGGATCGGCAGTGACTCGTTCTGGCTGTCCAGTCATGGGGCGGATGACAAGCTGTGGGCCTTCTGGTTCTTCCAGGTCGTCTTTGCAGGCACCGCCTGCACGATCGTCTCCGGCGCGATGGCCGAGCGTACAAAATTTGTCGGCTATCTCGTTTATGCGGCCCTGCTCGCGGCGATTGTGTATCCAATCGGCGGCCACTGGGCCTGGGGCAGTTTCGGCGGGGCGTTTGGGGTGGGTGGTGAGAAAGGCTGGCTCGAAGCGATGGGATTCGTCGATTTTGCCGGGTCAACCGTCGTGCACGGCTGCGGTGGCGCCTGCGCCCTAGCGGGCATTCTCGTCGTCGGCGCAAGGCATGGACGTTTTGCGAAGGATGGAACGCCGCGCCTGATCGCAGGCCACAACATCCCGCTCGCTGCATTTGGCGTGTTCATCCTCTGGTTCGGCTGGTTCGGCTTCAACGCGGGCTCCACCTTGCTCGGGAACGGCACCATCGGCCGTATTGCCGTGAACACGACGATTGCTCCTGCGGCGGCGGCGCTCTCCGCGATGCTTTCGATGTGGTTTGTGCAAGGACGGCCTGACGTAGGCATCACACTCAACGGTTCGCTCGGTGGTGCGGTCGGTGTGACCGCATGTTGCGCGAACATTTCTCCCGCCTCGGCCTTCATCGTCGGTTTGATCGCCGGCATCATCACCACCGTTGCCACCATCGCGCTGGAGCGGATGAAGATCGATGACGCTGTCGGCGCGGTGCCCGTGCATCTCGCCAACGGCTGGTGGGGCACGCTCTGCGTGGCCCTGTTCAACCAGGACGGCTTCGACGTGCATAAGCTCGGCGTGCAGGCGCTTGGCACTTTTTCCATCACCCTGTCCGCCTTCGCCATCTGCTTCGGCATCTTTAAGCTTGTGGACATGCTCGTCGGCCTGCGCGCCACCGACAATGAACAGATCGATGGCCTCGACTTCGCCGAACACGCCGCCAACGCCTATCCTGACTTCCAGACGACGGAACAGGCCTGAGGCAAGCATGGTCATGCGTTGCGCAAGATCGGCAGGGCATCGGAAACGCCTCCGTGCGTTGATACGGGGTCATGATCAACCTCACCCGCCTCTACTGTGATGTCGCCCAGCCCATGGACCACCTGCGTTATGGCCGCGGGCACGGTTCGCCAACCTCCGCTGCGGAACGCCGCCCGATTGTCGTCTGGAACATCACCCGTCGCTGCAATTTGAAGTGCGTGCACTGCTACCAGGACTCGGACTCGAAATTTTATCCGGGCGAGTTGTCGTGGGAGCAGTGTCAGGCGGTCGTGGACGATCTCGCCGACTACAAAGTGCCAGCGCTCCTGCTCTCCGGCGGTGAGCCGACGATTCATCCGAAGTTCTTCGAACTCGCCGAATACGCCACCGGCAAAGGCCTGCGCCTCACGCTTTCCACCAACGGCACGCTGATCAATCCCGAGTGGGCGCAGCGCATCAAGGACATCGGCTTCAGCTACGTCGGTATCTCGCTCGATGGCATGGGCGCGACGCATGATCACTTCCGCGGCAAAGTCGGTGCCTTCGACAAAGCCGTGGCCGCCTTCCGCAACTGCAAGGCCGTCGGCCAGAAGGTCGGTCTGCGTCTCACGCTCTCGCGTCACAACATCGCCGACATCGAAGGCATCCTCGACTTTATCGAGCGCGAGGACATTGAGCGCGTGTGCTTCTACCACCTCGTCTACAGCGGCCGCGGTGCCGAACTCATGGAGGTGCCACACGAAGAGACCCGTGGTGCCATTGACAAAATCCTCGACCGCACCGCCAAATGGGCCGCCAGCGGCAAACCGCGCGAGGTTTTGACCGTCGATCAGCCCGTGGACGGCCCCTACCTCTACATGCGCCTGAAGCGCGAGAATCCCGAACGCGCCGAGCGCGCGATGGAACTGCTTAACTGGAATGGCGGCGGCGCGAACAGCAGCGGCACTGGCATCAGCAACATCGACACGCAGGGCAATGTGCATCCCGACCAGTTCTGGCACGAACTCACGCTCGGCAATGTGAAGGACCGCAAGTTCAGCGACATCTGGAGCAACCGTGACAACGCCACGCTCAACGCACTGCGCAACCGCAAGGAACACCTCACCGGCAAGTGCGCGAGTTGCAGCTTCCTCAATGTCTGCGGCGGTGGTTTCCGCGTCCGTGCGCTGCAAATGACCGGCGACCTGTGGGCTCCTGACCCTTCCTGCTACCTCAACGAGCAGGAGAGAAGCCAGTTGCTGGCCGCCTGATTACTTACTCAGTCTGGTTGGTATGATAATTTGGCAATCGAAGGCTCGAGCAAGGATTTTGCTCATCGGAGAGCTTGCCCTCCACGGGCAATCCTGACAGCATTTCATGTGCTGCGTGGCATTAAGGCTCCACGCCGTCGCTCCACCTTTATCTGCTCTCATCATGAATGCCTCACGTTGTGATTCTCTCCGTGCCATGGGTGTGTTTGCACTGCTGACGGCCCCCATGCTCCTCACCCAGTGCTCGATGCCTTCCCGGCAAGCCTGGCAGTACATCCAGACTCACGGGCTGCTGACCTACTGGCAACACGGGTCACAGCATGCCTCTCCGCCCTTCCGCACCGGCGCCTCGCGCAACGCAACAGATTACGCGACGACTTCCCGCAACAGCCTCCTTGTGCCGCGTTACGGCTATCGTCCCTCCTACAATGGGCCCTCGTTCTGGGGTTATGACCGCACGCCCTACTATTACTCGCAAAACCGCTACTATGGCCAGACGGCGTCCCCTGGGCGTTCCAGCCACGGCTACGACCCGCGCCCGTCTCGTCCGCAATCCAGCAATCCAGCCCCACGTCCGACCATTCCTGTGGAAGAACCGTCCGCCGCTCCGCAGATCGCCAACACTCCTGCTCCACAGCCGGACATCGCCCCGAAGACGAACGCCCCGGCTCCGTCACCTGCGAAACCCGCAGGTGACCTGCCTTTCGGCACCCCCGTTCCAGGCCGTGTTAATATGGTGAACAGCCCGTACGCCGGCAAAACCCAGCTCGTCGATGTCTCCGGCATGGGAGCAGGCCAGACGGTGAAATGTCCCTACTCTGGCAAGCTCTTCAGGGTACCGTCTGCCCAAGAGGCCGAGAACAAGGCCGAGCCGCGACAGGAGTCGAAGATCGAACCGCAAATTCTCAGTTCCGAGCCCAAAACCGAGGACAAAAAGCCCTGAGGCCGCTTCTGACACGCACCCGGATACCACGGAACGGGAAACCGGCCACATGCCGTATTTGGTCTTGATTCAAACTTGATCGGTGGAACTCTTGGCGCCCTCAAAACGCAAACGACAACCGATCAATCCATCATGGGTCAGCAAATCAACAAAGTCATCAAACGCCGCCGCCGTAAAAAGTACCTCGAACGCAAAAAAGCTCTCGCCAAAGCGGGTGTCTCCCGCAAGGCCCGCAGTGCCAAGGCGGATGCCAAGAGCGTGAAGAAGGCTCCGGCCAAAAAGCCCGCCGCCAAGAAGGCTGCCACCAAGCCTAAGGCCGAGGCCGCTCCCGCCGCAGCTCCAGAAGCCGCCGCGCCCAAGAGTAGTCTCAGCTTCATCCAGCTTTAAAACAAAACGCCACTGGTTCATCCCAGTGGCGTTTTATTTTGCTCGAAATGATTGCTCAGCGGAACCAGAAACCGCCGCCACCACCGGGGGACGCACCTTGGTTCGACCGCGAGTTGTAGCCGTCGTAGTAACCGCGCTCAAAGCTCGAACGGTAGCGCGGATCGTAACGCCCCACATGCGCAGTTGGATCAGGCTGGCGGCTGCCCGTCAGATCGCGGAGGCCGTAATCGTAGCCTTGGTTGTAACCTGGATCATTGGCAGGCTGTTGTGGCGGAGGGCTGCCGTAACCTCCTCCTTGGTTCAAATAACCGCCGCCAAGGCTGCTGCGTGCCTGGCTGTAGCCCTGATTGTAGCCGTCGCGATACGCCATCTCCGTGTTCGGACCGAAACTTGAGCGGTAACGATTGTAGTTCTGGCTCTGACGGTTCTGCGCATCCGCCTGTCCATCTTGCAAACCACGCTCATAGGCCGCCTGGTTCATCTGGCTTCCCTGTTCCCGCATTCCCTGGCGATAGGGATTCGCATACGGATCAGGCCTGCCATTCGGGCCGTAGAAGTAGGGATCGACGCACTGTGTAAGCAGTAGTGGGAGAACGAGGACGGAAAGATGGGTGAGTTTCATGACGACGAATCAAAGAATCCTAGATGGCGCATGCCCAGTGGCAAGAGCGCAAACTGGGACGCGGCCACTTGCCGTCGTGTTCAGAACATTTTGTTCATCACCCGACAAAGCATGAAAATGCAGCGGAAGACGCGCATGCGCTGCCCTGGTCGCAATTGCATCACTTCTTCCCCTTTTGAGCCGCCGCAGTGAACCAATCAACACCACCGCCGCCTCCACCGAAGGGATTGCCCATGCCGCCACCAGAGCTGCGATTGCCGCTGCCTGCGAAACTGCGCTGGCCGCCGCCTTGACCGCCACCTGCGGGACGTGGACCGCCGCCCCCCTGCTTTTTCTCGAAGTCGGGCTTCGTTTTCATACTCAGCGCGATGCGTTTGCGCGGGATATCGACCTCGGTGACCGTCACGGTCACCCGCTGAGCCACTTTGACGACCTCCGCGGCATCGCGGATGAAATGATCGGCGAGCTGGCTGACGTGCACGAGGCCGTCCTGATGCACGCCGATGTCCACGAAGGCACCAAAGGCCGTGACGTTCGTCACGATGCCCGGCAGCTTCATGCCGACGGTGAGGTCCTTCATCTCATTCACGCCTTCGGCAAAGTTGAAGACTTCGAACTGCTTGCGCGGGTCGCGTCCCGGTTTCGCGAGCTCGTTCATGATGTCCTGCAAGGTCGGCAGGCCCACATCGGCACTCGCATACTTCTTCAGGTCGATCTTTGCGCGCAACTCCGGTTTCTGCATCAAGTCAGCCACGCCGCAGCCAAGATCTGCCGCCATCTTCTCGACGAGCGGATAACGCTCGGGATGAACGGCGCTGGAGTCCAGCGGATGCTCCGCGCCACGGATGCGCAGGAAGCCCGCCGCCTGCTCGAAAGCCTTTTCACCGAGCCGAGGCACCTTCAGCAGATCCTTGCGGCTTTTGAACGCACCCTTCTCGTTGCGGAAGGCCACGATGTTCGCCGCATGGGCGCTATTGAGGCCGGAAACGTAGCTGAGGAGCTGTTTGGACGCGGTGTTCAGTTCCACACCAACCGCGTTCACCGTGCTGATGACCACATTGTCGAGGCTTCCTTGCAGCATCGTTTGATCGACATCGTGCTGATACTGGCCCACGCCGATGGACTTGGGATCGAGCTTCACCAGCTCCGCCAGCGGGTCCATGAGGCGACGGGCGATGGAAACGGAGCCACGCACAGTGACATCATGATTCGGGAACTCCTCACGGGCGACCTCGCTGGCGCTGTAGATCGAAGCGCCGCTTTCATTCACCATGATGACCGGAATCGAGGCCGGGACTCCGATCTTCTTCACAAACATCTCCGTCTCACGGCTCGCCGTGCCGTTGCCGATGGCAATCGCCTCGATCTTGTGACGATCGATCAGATTGAGAAGCAGGTTCTTCGCGTGAACGAGGCTGTTGCCATCGCCGAGAAGGTAAATGACATCGTTGTAGAGAAGCTGCCCCTGTGCATCCAGCACGACGATCTTGCAGCCGGTGCGGAAGCCTGGGTCGATGCCCAGCGTGCGCTTCTGCCCCAAGGGCGCGGCCATGAGCAGTTCACGCAGATTGTCAGCGAAAACCTTCACCGCCTCCGCATCTGCCTTCTTCTTCGATTCAAGGCGAGCCTCTGTCTCCATGCTGGAGCTGAGCAGACGCTTGTAGGCATCCTGCGCGGCTTGTTTGACCTGCGCAGAGCAAGCGTTGTTGCCTTTCACTGCTAGGCGTTCGACCAAGGACACCGCATCAGCTTCCAACGGCTGAATGCGCATGAGCAGGAAACCTTCCTTCTCACCACGACGAATCGCGAGCATGCGATGCGACGGGATGGACTTGAGCGGTTCCGTCCAGTCGAAGTAATCGCGGAACTTCTGTGCTTCTGGGTCCTCTTCTTTGCCAAACATCACCTTGGAAGTGACTGTTCCGCTATCGGCGAAAAGCTTGCGCAGAGACGCGCGCACCTCCGCCGTGTCGCTGATGCGCTCGGCAATGATGTCACGTGCTCCTGCCAGCGCCTCGGCGGCGTCTTTGACCTTCAATTCGTCCGTCTCGGCCTCCAGTTTCACAAACCTGGCCGCTTCAGAATCCAGATCGACGGCAGCGGTGAGCACGTTTTGCTCGATGAAATCCGCCAGCGGCTCCAGGCCTTTCTCCTTCGCGATCGTGGCCTTCGTGCGACGTTTCGGACGGAACGGTGCAAAGATGTCCTCCAGCGCGTTCATCGTGTCCGCCTTGTCAATCTTCGCACGCAGCACATCGGTCATCAGCTTGCGCTCTTCGAGCGACTTCACGATCGCCGTGCGGCGATCATCCAGTGCTACAAGCTGGCCGAGACGCTCCTGAATGTTCTGGATCTGCACTTCGTCGAGCAATCCAGTCGCCTCTTTACGGTAACGAGAGATGAACGGCACCGTCGCGCCGTCGGCGAGCAGTTTGGCAGTCGCGCCGACCTGGATCGGCTTCAATTTCAGCTCGCCGGCGATGCGTTCGACGTGGGCGACGTTGATGTTCAGTTCTGCAGCAGAAGACATGGTTGGGAAAATCGAAAGGGGTGGGGTTGGGACGTCCGAGGTAGCGCATGCCTGAGGCACGGCAAGAGAGGAACACCGCGTGTGAAAAACTTTTGTCCGGCGTGATGCTTGACATGCCTTTGTGCGTATTGAGCACGTATGAAAAAAGTTTTTTGTCTGCTTGCGCTCATCACGACACTCCACGCCCAGGACTGGCCACGCTGGCGTGGTGTGAACGGTGACGGGCGATGGAATCCTGGAGGCATTCCCGCTGACTTTGCCAAAAAGGAACCCCAACAGATGTGGAAAACGAACATCGGCGCTGGATTCGGTGGCGTGACCGTCAGCATGGGGCGCGTCTATGTGATAGATCGCCTGAAAACGCCGAAGGAGGTCGAACGCGTGCTGTGCTTCGATACCGAGAGCGGCAAAGAACTATGGAAGCACGAATGGGAGACAAGCTATGGCGGCATGGACTACGCCACGGGACCACGCGCTTCAGTGAACATCTCGAATGGCCATGCTTATGCGCTGGGAGCCACCGGCGTGGCCGTTTGTCTGGATGCGATAACAGGAAAGGTGATCTGGGAGGTGAACACGGTCGAAAACTATGGAGCGAAGGTGCCCACGTGGGGTTTTGCCGCGTCGCCAGTGATCGACGGGGAGCGGGTACTTCTGCACGTTGGAACGAAGGACGGGTCCGTCATCGCTTTGGACAAGAAGACCGGCAAGGAAGTGTGGCGCGGCGGGCCTGACAAAGCGGGCTACTGCACGCCAGAGATCATTTCTCATGGTGGGGCACGCCAACTCATCGCTTGGGGCCCGGAGCATGTGCAGAGCCTGAATCCAGACACGGGAACGGTGAACTGGGTGTATCCCTACAAGATCACGTATGGCGTCAGCATCGCCCAGCCGCTGTTTCATGACGGCATCCTCATGGTTTCCGGCTACTGGCACGGCACGAAGGCCTTCCGGCTCGGAACGGGTGCCGAATTGCTGTGGGAGAACGAAACCGACATCTGCGGGCTGATGTCGGCGCCGTTGTTCAAGGACGGCGTCGTTTACATGCTCGACAAAAACCGCGGATTGCAGGCCTTTGAGCTCAAAACCGGCAAAATCCTCTGGAGCGACGACAACACGCTAACGCCAAAGGATCGCAATCCCCAGATGAGCCTCGTGTGGATGGACGAATCAAAGAATCTGGCCGCACTGCTCAATGCGAACGGCGAACTCGTCTATGCGGCGCTCAAGCCTGAAAAACGCGAAGAAGTGGCCCGCTGGCAGGTCATCGGCAAAACGTGGGCGCATCCTGCCTTTGCCGGGAGCCGCCTTTTTGCACGCAGCGATAAAGAACTGGTCGCCTGGCGGCTTTGGTAGTCGCCATGAAATTCTGGCTACCTCTTTTCCTCGCTGTTTTTGTCATCGCTGCCGCTCGGGTGGCTGAATCGCCGGCCTGGAAGGCGGGCGCGGCCTCGGCAAAGATCACGCCGGAGAAGTCGATGTGGATGGCGGGTTATGCGGCACGCACCAAACCGTCTGAAGGTGTCGAACTGGATCTCTTTGCGAAAGCCCTGGTGATCGAAGACCAGCAAGGGGCGAAATTTGCACTCATCACGATGGATTTGATCGGTGTGCCGAGAAATCTACGGCTTGCAGTGGCGGAACGCGTGAAGAAGGAGCACGGCATCGAACCGGCGAACCTTGCGATCAATGCCTCGCACACGCACAGCGGGCCGGAACTGCGCACGAGTCGCATCCATGGGGCTGATGATGTGGCGTTGCGTGAAAAGGAAGCGGCGGAATACACCGCCAAGCTGGAGGACACGCTCGTCCGCTTGGTGGGTGAGTCGATTCAGAAATCCGTGCCGGCGCATCTCGACTACGGCACGGCTCGCTGCGGTGTCTCGATGAACCGTCGCACACCGGATGGCAAAGGCGGCTGGAGCAATTTCCCAAACCCCAACGGCCCTGTGGATCAAACTGTGCCTGTTTTGAAGGCTGCCGGTGCCGATGGCAAGGAGATCGCCATCGTCTTCGGTTATGCCTGTCATTGCACGACGCTGGGCCATCAGAAGTTCAGCGGCGACTATGCGGGCTACGCGCAGCAGGAGATCGAAAAGGCGCATCCTGACGCTGTGGCGATGTTTGCGAACGGTTGCAGCGGCGATCAGAACCCGTATCCGCGGCGCACGATGGAACTGGCTCAGAAACACGGCCAATCACTGGCCACGTCTGTTCAAGCCGCGCTCGAAACGCACATGCAACGCCTCACCGGGCCGATCCGTGCCGCGTATCGCGAGATCCCACTGGCCTACGACACGCTGCCAACGAAAGAGCAGCTTTTGGAGGAGCAAAAATCGACCGACAAGTGGAAGGCCACGCACGCGACGCGTGTGTTGCAACGCATCGCCGATGAAGGGCCGCTGTCGCCAACCTATCCGTATCCCGTCCAGGTGTTGCGTCTTGGCAACCAACTTACCTGGGTCACACTTGGCGGGGAGGTGGTGGTCGATTACTCCCTGCGACTAAAAAAGGACATCCAGGACCCGATCGTGTGGGTCAGTGGCTACACCAACGACGTGATGGCCTACATCCCCAGCCTGCGCATCTGGCAGGAAGGCGGCTACGAAGGCGGCGGGGCGATGATTTACGGCACGCATCCAACACGCTGGAGCAACAAGGCCGAGGAGCACATCGTCACCACGGTGATGGAGTTGCGGAAGGCGGTGGAGTGAAAAGAAAACGGCCCGGAAGGTCATTCCGGGCCGCGTGGATGTTGAAGCTTGCGACTGAGGCGGACAAGAGTGTCCGCGCTCCCTTCGATTTACTTGCTGTTCTCGGCGAACTGGGCGTCGAAGATGATCTTGGAAGGCGGGAAGTCGATCTTCTTGACGAAGGCGGCGGATTCAGCGGCGCCGAACTCGCGGTCCATGGCGCCGTCTTCCCACTCGACGGAGAGCGGGCCACCGTACTCGATGTCGTTGAGGGCGCGGATGATGAGTTCGAAGTTGATCTTGCCACGGCCGACGGACTTGAAGTCCCAGAAACGGCTAGGTTTGTGGAAATCGACGTGACCGCCGAAAACACCCACGGTGCCGTCACCGATGCCCCAGGAGACGTCCTTCATGTGGACGTGGAAGATGCGGTCGCTGAACTTGTAGAGGAACTTCACGTAATCGACACCCTGGTAGCCGAAGTGGCTGGGGTCGTAGTTGAAGCCGAAGGCGGGATGGTAATCGACGGCCTGGAGGGCGCGTTCAGCGCTGGCGATGTCGAAGGCGATCTCGGTGGGATGCACTTCCAGCGCGTAGCGGATGCCGAGCTTCTGGTATTCGTCGAAGATGGGCTTGAAGCGCTTCGCGAAGTCCTTGTAGCCATTTTCGATCTGATTGGGCAGGTTCGGCGGGAAGGAATAGACGAGGTGCCAGATGCTACTGCCGGTGAAGCCGTTCACGACGCTGACGCCGAAACGCTTGGCAGCGTGCGCGGTCTTGATGAGTTCCTCGGCGGCGCGCTGGCGGACGCCTTCAGGATTGCCATCGCCATAAATGTGCTGGGGGAGGATCTGCGCGTGGCGTGCGTCGATGTTGTCACACACGGCCTGACCGACAAGATGCGTCGAAATGGCGTGGCACTGCATGCCTGCGGCCTTCAGCTTCGCACGCTTGGCGTCGCAGTAGGCCTGGTCGGCCTTGTCCATTTCAAAGTGGTCGCCCCAGCAGGCGAGTTCGACGCCGTCGTAGCCAAAGGACTTGGCCTTCTGGATCATGGTGTCGCAGGAAAGATCGGCCCACTGGCCGGTGAAGAGAGTGACGGGACGTGGCATGGTGTTGAGTTGGTTTGTTGGAGGGCTGGAAGAAGGAGAAAGAATCCAGAATGTCGAATGTGGAATGACGATTTTTTGCAGGTCGGCGGCTATTTATCCTCGATCTTCAGCGTGCGGGTGAGGGTGAAGGGATAGTTGAAGTCGAGATCGGTTTTGCCGATGCCGGCGATGTTTGCCTCCCCTTTGAGGACGTAGGAGCCTTTGATCTTCGTGTCCACATCGATCATGTCGGCGAGGCGGCGGACCACGGTGGCTTCAAAAGTGATCTCAATGTGCGAGTTGTAGCCCAGAGGACGCTCCAGGCTGAGCCCGCCAGTGAGGTTGATGACCGCGTGCGGCCCGTCAGGCTTCTGATCGAGGCTGACGAAGACGCAGTTGATGTCCTTCGGCACGATGAAGCCAGCGGCTTTCCCGCGTGGCGCAGGGATGGTGCTCTTCCAAGTGTCCCCCGGCTTGCGGGCATCGTTGCCGAGGGAGAGGGGGATGACATCCAGGAGCGAGGCGGTGAAGGCGAGGTGATCAAGCGTCTGGCGCTCTTCAGGCGTGGGCTTACCCTGCGCGAGGTCGTAGTCCCAGCGGGCACCGCTTTTGCGCACGCGGAGGGTTTTGGACATGAGCGGGGAGGCCTGCTCATTCGGCGGCGGCAGCGGGCCCATGACGTGAACGTATTCGCTGAGCAGTTCGGCCACGCGCACCTCCTCGGTGCCTGCGCCCGCGATGCGGCGCACGAACTGCAGGATCTGAACATAGCGCGTGCTCACCTCCGTGGTTTCCTTCGCGTTCACCTGCTTCGAGCGGCCGTTGTCCACGCGGATCTCGCGTTTCTCGCGCACGACAGTGTTGGCGCGCAGAGGCAGGTTCTTGTTCAGCACCACACTCTGACCGTAGGAGACGTTCCAGGCCGTGAGGACCAGCATGACCAGGGTGGCTTTCGGAAAAGAGACTCGCATGAGCCTGAAGCTACCAAACCGCGGCCACAGGCCGCAAGCTGCAACTCGCCGGGACCAAAAATAGGGCTTGGAAGGCCACTGGATGTCAGGATAGCCTGATCACGTTCGTTTACCCGGGCACCCGGACGTTTCTCATGGGCCTCGTTCTCACCACGCACCGACGTTCCTCTGCGGCTGGCTTCACGCTGCTGGAGCTGCTGGTCGTCGTGGTGATCATCAGCATCGTGCTTTCGATTCTCGGCCTGGCGACGGCGGAGCCGGACATGGGGCGCAAGCTGGAACGCGGGGCGCAATTTCTCGGCGGAAAGGTGCGTGAGACGCGCAGTGTGGCCGCGATGCGGCTGAGCAATGCGCGTCTGCTCGTCCACATGAATCCGGCGCAGCCGGAGCTGATGCTGCAATCATTCGTCATCGTGGCCGAAACGGAGACTGGCAGTGGCGTGTGGGAGCCGGTGGGGGACCCGCAAAAGCTTCCGCCCGGCGTCTGCTGGGTCCCGCCCACCGGCATCAATGACGGCTGGGCAGGGCCGCGCTCCACCGGCGGTAAACCAGCGCAGACCCAGCAGCGCGTGGGCGCTTGGTTGCAGGGTTCGTCCTGCTGGGCCTACGAGTTCACGCCGGCGGCACGGATCGAGAGCAGGCGCTATGACCTGATCCTGGCGGAAGGCAGCACGATGGATGGATTCGCTATGTTTAGAAACTCCCGAAACTTTCGCGGCATGCATGTGAATGCCTACGGCCATGTGTCCGAGATCGCGGACATGGCGCCGATCCGATGAGCCCGATTTTCCCGATGAAAACACACTTCCGCAGACAAAAACGCCGCCACGGCTTCACGCTGGCGGAGGTGGCGCTGGCCATGGCCGTCACCGCCGGCCTGCTGGCCATCCTGACGAGCATGATGAGTGTTTTGACGCGGGATGTGCGCCGCTTGAGGCCCTGGGAGGCTTGGAGGCGGCCTGCCTTCGATCGAAATTCCGGCAGCAACTCCTCCAACAGCAGCAGCACCAACACTAACGATGCTGCCGACAATGACGGCGATGACAGCAGTGCCAAGAAAATCACCCACCCGCTGCCCGACGCGAATCTCAACCCCGTCAGCCGCCCGGACGAAACCGCCATCCCGCCCGACCCGGACGATCCCCAACCGCCGAAAACCGACAGCACGACCACCAGCGGCGATCCCACCGCGCCTCAGGCCGCACCGCCCTCAAACTGACCGGCGTGATGAAACGCAACTCGTCTTCATCCTGCAGCGGCTTCACCCTCGTCGAGGTCAGCGTGGCCACGGCACTGTCGCTTCTTCTTCTGCTGTCTCTGACTGCGGCCGTGATGAGTGTCTCGCAGCAGGGCCGCCAGCTCGCGGATCATCTCGATCGAGGTGCACGCGTGCGCTTGATGACGAGCATCCTGGTCAGCGACCTGCAATCCGCCATCGTACGCCAGGACGGAAACACCTGGCTGGCCATCGACATCCTCGACGGCACGGACAATTCCGGCTCATGGGCCGCCGCGAGCGGCCAGAAGCCGGCGGAAGCCTCCTTGCAACTCGATCCGCGTGAAAAGGACGACAAGGGACGCGAGTGGGCGAATCCCGAGGACTACCGCTTTGGCACCGGCGGCATGTGGCTGCGCTTCATCACCACCGCGGCGGATCGTGATGTCTTCACCGATGGCAAGGCCGTGCCTGGCGATGTGAATGCGGTCTCCTATCAACTGATCCGCCGCGCCATGCCTTCCTCCTCTTCCATGAGTGATGCCGCGAACGCGAGCTACCAGCTTTTTCGCAGCATCGTGCGTTCCGACCACACCTTTGAAAACGGCTACATCATCGACGGCTACAGCGGCGGCACCGCGCAGGGAGACCCCGGGGAGATGAAATCACCTTCCGAGGACAGCATGCTCTGCGACAACATCATCGATTTTGGCGTCATCGTTTACGAGATGAACGACGAGCGCCGGAGTGTGCAGGCCTTTCCCATGCGGCATGCAAGCTTGCCGCCTTTGCAGGACAAAACCCGCTACCGTGTGCCGCAGGACGGAGTGCCCTCCTACCTCGAGGTCCTCGTGCGCGTGCTCAGCGCCAGCGGCGCACGCGAGCTGCGAAACCTGGAGCAGCAGGGCATCTCGCCGGAGCGCTGGTGGGAGATCGCGCGACGCCACAGCCGTGTTTACAGCCGCGGCGTGGGACTGCCGCGGGCTTTGTGAGCCACTGACGCGCCCAATGTCGAAACCAGAATGCGGAATAACGAATGAATGACGAAGCCCGAGTGACCAAAAGCGTTCGCCCGTCCGCAGGACGGCTCGTTCGTCATTCTGCATTCGCCATTCGTCATTCCCGCCGCAGGCGGGCCGCTTTCACCCTCGTGGCCACGCTGCTGCTGACCTTTCTTATCATCAGCCTGCTCGTGGCGCTGATGTCCGTGGTGCTGGTGGAGACGCGGGTGGTTCGCAACCAGATGAAGCAGATGCGCGCGCGCTCCTTTGCCATGAACGGCGTCTATGCCGCGCTCAACCGCTTGCATGACTACAACGGACTCGACTGGCGTGCCACCGCCACCGCAGGATTGATGGACTCCGACCCCGCCACGCCGGAGATCGAAGGCGTCGAGAATCCCTGGCTCAGCGGCATCTGGCAGGGGCGCGGCCTTTCATCCGCCGAGCAGAAGGAAAAGCCCATCGTCTGGCTCACCAGCGGCGCCTTGTCCTATCCTTCACGTGCGCCTGAGCTCAATGTCAGCAAAGATCCCGCCCCGGCCTCCGACGACAAGCAGGAACCCGTCACTCCACAGACCAAGCTGCCGGATCCCGGCCCCGGGGAAGACACGATCTGGCTGTTGCGCAAGCCGGTCGGCGAAGATCCGAAGCTCAGCGTGAAAGCGCGCATGATCCCTTTCAAAACCTCACGTCCCACCCGCACCGCCGACCCCGACAAGACCTATGTCATCGGCCATTACGCCTGGTGGGCCGCTGACGAGGGTGTAAAGGCTCGTTTGAACCTCCCGCTGCCGGAGCACGATCCCGCGCAGCCTGCGGCAGTTGATGACGCCCAGACGCTGGCCCAGTGGCGTCTCGCCGCCCCACAGCGCGCCAACATGCTGATGACAGGCTTCGAAAACCTGCCGTCCGGCCAGGAAAACCTGCACAAAGTGCTCACCTTCGCACAGATCCCGCTGCTCGCGGGCGGGGATGGCGGCGCGCTCATTCCCGCGCTCGAAAAACGCTGGCACGATGTCACCGCGAACTCGCACAGCCTCATCACGAACTCGCGCGACGGTGGCGTGAAATTCGACCTCTCCATGCTTTTTGAGATGGATGACGAGGAGCGCAGGCAATTCGAACCCGGCATGGCAAACTCGCTCGCCTCGCTGCTCGACTACTACCAGACGTGGAAAAATGTACGCGCCCGCGACACCCGTCCCGCGCTCGACGCACAACCTTTCGCCATCAAACCTGCTGACGATTCGAAACAGGCCCTCGCCGTCGCCGCGAACACCTGGCTAAACACCGTTTCCGCCGCCAAAGGCAGCGAAGCGCACAAGTGCCTTTTCAGCCCTGTCGTCGTGCGCATGAGCCACGCCTTCAGCGTGCAGGCCAAACCGGTGCCACCGCGAGAATTTGAAGGTCCGGACCGCAAACTCACGCTCGTGCTCGATCCTCTCGTCACCTTGTGGAATCCCTACAACATCATCCTCGAGCTCGATGCCTTTCGGATCGACGCCTGGCTGCCGAGTGTGCATCTCGTCGTCGAAAAACGGGATCCTTGGAAGCAACAGCGATTTTACCAGCAAGGTGATGAGGTCTGGCACAACGCTAAGCTCTATCGTGCGGCGGAAGCATCCATCGCTGCCGAGCCCGGCAGCGAGCCAGACCCCGATGCGCCCAGATGGCAGCCGCTCGCGCGCGATTGGTCGCTCGCCACCGACCTCGAGCCCTCGGAGGTTTTGGTGAATCACGGCTCCGGCGGCCGACCACGGCTGCTTTTGCTGCAATCGAAGGACAATCCGCAAACCCGCCTTTCGCTCAAACCCGGCGAGATGCTCACCTTTTCGCTCAACAGCGGCCAGGTCGCCACGCACACGTCGGGACACGTGAATCTCACGCTCGAACCCGGCTGGAACGCGGAGGGAGGCATCAGTTTTGATCGTCTAGCCGACGATCGTCATCCGCTGCGCACGCCAGACCAGCTCCTGCGGCTCTACGCGGACTCGGAGTTGCGCATCACACTCGAACCGGCACGTGACGCAGGCTACGCTGCGGCGGATCCCTTCGCGTTCGTGGCCAATCATGCCGCCGAGGGCCTCGCACCGCAGGATGTCACGCTCACGCCGCAGGCCTGGCGCGAATCCATCGGCTACCGCAACGGCGGCGGCGGCAGCCTTGAGGATTATGCATGGGCGGGCACACGCACCGGCCGCGGCCCCGAGTTCAGCCATCGTGTTCGCGCCTATTCCGGCCAGGAAGATGGCAAACCGCTGCCCGGCATGAGCCCGGTGCTCAAACTCGGCCAGGACATCACCCCCGATGCGAAAAAATTCCTCGGTGTCATCGACTGGCACATGAAGAGCGCGGAAAACGCGGATTTCCCTGCCGCGATGATCGCGCACTTCGATCCGCGTGCCGTCATTGTGCGGCATCCAGGGAGCGGCTATCCCGCCACGCTGCCGCATTATCAAATCAAGGCCCGCCGCATCGCCAGCGGTGATGAGGTGCCGGGCACGATCAATCCGCTCACCGGAGGTCTTTCGACCCACGCGCCGCTTTTTGAAGTGCCCACCGCGCCACTGGTCTCCATGGGCCAGTTGCAGCATTATCCGTGGGTTGGTGAGGCCCCCTGGCTCACCGGTTTCTCTGCTTACTCGTTGGGTAATTCATGGGCAAGCCCGTGGGTCTCCCCGAGCACCGGTGGTTCGGACAGCCGCTTTGACGTTTCCTTCCAGGTCAACTCTATCTTCGATCAGTTCTTCTTCTCCTCCATCACTCCGCGCAAGGGCGAGAACAGCGTGCGGGGCCGCCTCGCGGATTTTCTCGACTCCAAGCTCTCAAGGCCGCTGCCCAACCCGCGCATGAAGTTTCTGCTCGATTATGGCCAGGGTCGCAAAGATCTGCTCGCCGCGCTCATGCGTCCGCTGGACAAAGAAAAGAATCCCATCCCGGCATTCCGCCGTGTTGCGGCCAGTTTGCTCGTTGAAGGCGGATTCAATGTGAATTCCACCTCGGTCGAGGCCTGGAAGGCCCTGCTGGGAAGTCTCCGCGGCGTGAAGATGCCAGCCTTCGATGCGGGTGGACTTGGAGTCAGCATGGCGGGCTCCTTTGGAAGTCCCCTGCCCCGTTTCACCCTCGTCAACGGCCCCTCAAACACACCGCAGGACTGGCGCGGCTACCGCAGCCTCACCAGCGCCGAGATCGAAGCGCTCGCCATCGAGATCGTGCGCGAGGTGAAAACCCGCGGTCCCTTCACCAGCCTCTCCGATTTCATCAACCGCCGACTCACGGACGATGAAACGGGCAAAAAAGGCGCGCTGCAGGCCGCGATCGACCGCAGCGGCATCAATCGTGCCTTTGAAAGTCCGCAGATCACCCGCCAGCAACTCGATGATGCCACCGCGCTCGGCACCGCTGCGGGCATGGACTGGAGTTTTCCTTTTCCCGACCATCTCGTCGGCCCCGTGGCCGCCGCCACACCTGGATTCCTCACCCAGGCGGACGTTTTACAGGCCCTCGCTCCGCACCTCGTCACCCGCAGCGACACCTACAAGATCCGTGCCTATGGCGATGTCGTGGATCCGCTCTCCGGCCGTCTCGAGGCACGCGCATGGGTTGAGGTCTTCGTGCAGCGCATGCCCGAGTATGTAAACTATCCCAACAAGGACGAACCGCCCGAGGAGCGCCGCGCCGATCCTGACTGGCAACAAACCAACGCCCTCCACAACGTCTCCAACCGCGTCTATGGCCGTCGCTGGCGCGTCGTGCGCGTTCGCTGGCTCTCGGCGGAGGAAGTTTGACAACGCTATTTCAGTTCCTGGATGCGTAGGTTGCGGAACTTGTAGGTCTGGCCTTTCTCGCCGTGATGCTGGATGGCGATCACGCCGCTCGCGTCCATGTCGTCCTCCACATCGGTCGTCAGCACGCCGTTCACGAAAATCTTGAGGCTCTTGCCACGGCATTCGATGCGGTAGTTGTTCCAGTCGTTGCGCTTGAAGGCGTCACCGGCACGTGCGCGGAAGGCGGCTTCACTGTCGGCATTGCCCTTGATCGGGCTGACGAACCACATCCGGCGGCCTTCGTCATACAATCCACCGCTCCACTTGCGGTTCGCATCGCCATCCACCTCGGCTTGGTAGCCGAAGACCTTGTTCTTTTCGACGTGTGCGCGGAACATGAAGCCGCTGTTTGCTTTTCCCTCTGGCAGCAGGATGTCGCCTTCAAAAATGAAGTCACCGTAGGTCTTTTCGGTCACCACAAAGAACTTCTTGTCACCCGTGAGATGAACTTCGCCATTCACGACTTCGATCTTCCCCCACTCATACGCATTCGTCCAACCGGCCATCGTTTTGCCGTCAAACAACGAAACCCATTCCTCCGCGAAAGCAGGGATGGTGGCAGCAAGAGCGAGGGCGGCAAGGAAAGTGCGAGTTTTCATGGTGGCCGCGAAAGTGACAGGTTTGCGCCCCGAGACAAGGCCACGCTTGATGTTATAACATCCGTGGCTACACTCTCCCCATGGAACTCAAACTTCGCAAAATCGGCAACTCCGTCGGCGTCGTCCTGCCCAAGGAAGCTTTGGCGCATCTTGGCGCGACGGAAGGAGACAGTCTCGAACTCGTTCATGGCGCCGATGGAAAACTGCTCATCTCAGGCCGGAATGCGTCTGTCAGCGAGCAAATGCGGATCGCCCAAGACATCATGCAGCGCTATCGCAACACTCTTCGAGAGCTCGCCAAATGAAGGAGCCGCAATGGGTGCTGAGGGACACCGTCCTTCTGCTTCACGAGCAGTCACTCGCGGAACATGGCGGCTCCGGCGGGATTCGTGATGAGGGTTTGCTGGACTCCGCTCTGGGCAAGCCTCAAAATCTCTTCAGCTATGGTTCACCTGCGCTGTTTGACCTCGCGGCCAGCTATGTTTTCGGGTTGGTAAAAAATCATCCGTTCCTGGATGGAAACAAACGCACGGGCTTCGTCGTCGGGGTGCTGTTTCTGGAATTGAACGGATACAAGTTGGTGGCCACCGAGGCCGATGCTGCTATCCGCACGCTCGCTCTCGCCGCCGGTGAAATGACCGAGTCCGCCTACGCGGCATGGCTGGAGACAAACTCGAAAAGGAAGAAGCGATGACTCAATTCTGAGCAGGCCGCCAAACGCCCTCGGTCATCACGATTTTCGGAGAGGCGGGAACGCCGCGTTCATTCTGCTGATACTGCGCCACCAGCAGATCGACGGCCGCCGCGCCGAGAATGTCTGCCTGCTGGTCGATCCCGGCGACTTCCGGCATGTCTGCACGCCAGCCGAGCGTCACATGCCCTGGTCTGCGGGCCTTCGGCAGGGCGGCCATCCACTCCTTGACCACATGCCCGCCATCAATCACGACCTCCGGCTTCACTTGCCGCAGCCATGCATGAAAATCGTCCTTGGATGGCGTTTTGCGCAGCGCCAGAAGCTCGCCCGGCTCCGCCAGCGGATGATGCGCCAAAAAGCTGGCCGACCACGCGCGGAACATGCGCTCGTTGATCGTGCTGCCGCAGTAGAACCCGATTCTCTTGTGTCCTTGCTTCTTCAGCATGCGAAGCGCCGTCATCATGCCAAGATAATGATGATGGTGCACGCGGTGCAGTGCTGGTCGCGCATAGCCGAGGCCGATCACCACACTGCAAAATTTGCCCCATGCCATCGAAACATGCCCCCGGCTGCGCGAGAAGAGCGGAGAGAGGATGAACCCAGGAATGCCCCTGGTCTCGAGAATGCACGACAGACGCCGGGCATTCATGCCACGCACAGCGAGATGAAATTCCTCGAGCTGAAAGCCGAGCTTCGTCGCCTGGCGGTGTGCACCGAGGACGAGTTGTTGCGACCACGAGGATTGTTCGATGTCCTGCAACGAAGGTTCGGCCCATATGAACGCCAGCGTGCGCGGCGTGATCCTTTGGCGCCCGCGTCGCATGTGCGCCATCAGCTTGGCGATCTCCGGATCGGGCTGGTAGCCGAGCGCGTCAGCCACACGCATGATTTTCTCCCGCAAATCTGCCGCCACATGCCGCCCGCCACGCAAGGCGCGCGACACGGTCATCTTGGAAATGCCCAGTTCACGGGCGATGTCGTTCATGGTAGGGCTTTGCATGGCTGTTACCGTAACAGATAACCTGTGATTGCTTTCCGGCCATCTTCTCGTTTAGAACGTCCCACCATCATGAAACCCGCCCTCCTTGCCTCCCTCCTCGCGATCACCGCCGCCGCCCAGGCGCAGCCGAAATGGATCGAAGCCGAATCCTTCGCCAATCCCGGCGGCTGGGTGCTCGATACGCAGTTCATCGACATCATGGGCTCGCCTTACCTCATGGCGCACGGCATGGGCAAGGTCGTCAAGGACGCTGAAACCGAGATCGAAGTGCCTGCGGGCCAGTACACCCTCTGGGCGCGCACGAAGAACTGGGTCGGCCCCTGGGACGCGAAAGGCTCGCCCGGACGTTTTCAGATCGCGGTGAATGGTGAGACTCTAAAACATGAATTTGGTGCTACGGGCAAAGATTGGCAGTGGGAGAAGGCCGGACCGGTCAAAATCGACGGCAAGGCCAAGATCAGCCTCAAAGACCTCACCGGCTTCGACGGACGCGTCGATGCCCTCGTGCTCAGTGACGACGCCAGCTTCACGCCAGACGTCAGCATGCGCAAAAAGATGCTCGGACTGCCAGAGAAGGCACCTGAGACCAGCGAATACGATCTCGTGGTCGTCGGTGGTGGCTACAGCGGCATGGGCGCGGCGGTTTCTGGTGCACGCCAGGGTCTGAAAGTGGCCTTCATCCAAAACCGCGCGGTCTTGGGCGGCAATGGCTCCAGTGAAGTTCAGGTCTGGGCGATGGGCGGCACGCGTCGCGGGCTTTATCCGCATCTGGGCGAAATCATCGAAGAAATGGCCGACCGCGCCAGCAACAGCCCCGCCGCTGATCCCGCCGAATACAATGACAAGCTCAAAGAAGATGTCGTGAAAGCCGAGAAGACCGTCGATCTCTTCCTCAACACACACGTCTATGGCGTGGAGATGAATGCGGACAAAAAGACCATCCGCAGCGTCACAGGCCTCGACACAAAGAGCGGCAAGGAAACCCGCTTCGTCGGCAAGTTCTTCGTCGATTGCACCGGCCACGGCAGCGTCGGGGCTCTCGCGGGTGCGGAATTCATGATGGAAGAAAAAGGCCGCATGGGCATGAGCAACATGTGGGTCATGCAGAACCTCCAGAAGCCCATTTCCTGGCCTCAGACACCTTGGGCGCTGCCTTTGACGCTGGAAGACTTCCCCGAGCCGCGTGAACTCGCTCCCGTAGGCAAAAAGAACGCCGCCAATCAGACCGGCTACGACCTCGGCTACAACCCGGTGCCGAATCCCGAAGAATACGTCCACGGCGAGTGGTTCTGGGAGAGCGGCTTCGACAAGCACCCGATCAACGACCTCGAACTCATTCGCGATCACAACTTCCGCGCCGTCTATGGCGCCGTCTCCGCGCTCAAGGCGCTCAAAGCCGAAAAATTTGGCACCTACGACCTCACCTGGCTCGCCTACATCGGCGGACCGCGTGAAAGCCGCCGCATCGTCGGTGACATGATCCTGAATGGCGAGGACATGGTCAAAGGCGTCATCCATCCCGATGGCTGCGTGCCCACCACCTGGGACCAGGACCTGCACTATCCGAAAGAACAGTTCATGAAGAACTTCCCCGACAATCCCTTCATCAGCCGCGCCGAATTCGGCAAGCACACCGACCGCAAGAACGGCTATCCGGTGCCCTACCGTTGCTTCTACAGCAAAGACATCGGCAATCTCTTCATGGCCGGCCGCACCATCAGCGTCGAGCGTCACGCGCTCGGCTCCACCCGCGTCATGCGCACTTGCGGCATGATGGGCGAGGTCGTCGGCAAAGCTGCTTGGATTTGCGTGCGCCACCACACCTCACCACGCGGTGTTTATGAGCAGTATCTCGATATCTTGAAGGACCTCATGAGCCAGCCCGGCGCGATGCGCCGCGACACCATCGAAGGCAGCCTCTACCTGCCTGCCAACGCCAAGAAGCTCCCCGAAACCTCGCTTTCCGCTGACAGCATCGACCCCAAAAAGCTCGACGGCATCGTCATCGACGACAAAGACGCCGAACTGAACGGCAAATGGGCCCACGGTGAAGGCTTGAAGCCCTATGTCGGCGATCACTACAGCTACGGCAGCGACAAAAACGCCAGCGCCCGCTTCGCCTTCAGCGTCAAACAGACCGGCAAATATGAAGTCCGCATCTACTTTCAACCCCACGAAAACCGCGCCAAAACCGCCCCGGTCACCGTGCTGAGCAGCGAAGGCGAAAAAGTCGTCACCGTCGATCAAACCAAGAAGAGCAACCTCGACCGTGGTGCCCACAGCCTCGGCACCTTCAGCTTCACCGCCGGGGAGGAAGCTGCAGTGATCTTCCGCACCGAAGGTGCCAAAGGAAACGTCCACCTCGACGCTGTGCAGGTGCTGCCAGCGAAGTGATCCATGCCTTGCCTGTCCCGCCTCTGCCTGATCCTCCTGCTGACCGCGTTTTCCAGGGCGGCGGCGCAGGAAGCTTCGTGGGAGCCGCAGCGAACCTGGGTGTTTGCCGTCGGGGCTTTGAAATTTGACCGGAAGACGACCTTCAGCTTTCCGAACAAGGACCGCGCGGATGTGAAGCTGCTCGATGTCTGGAAAAAGCGCGGTGTTCCCGAATCGCAGATCGTTTTCATCAAGAACGAAGAAGCCACCAAGGCAGGCATTGAGGCGAGGCTCACCCCGTTTGCACAGCAACCGAAGGCCGCGGATACGCTCATCTTTTATTACACCGGACACGGCGGGCGCGACATGAACTCGCCGACGCGTGCGGTGAGCTTTTCCACCTATGACACACGCTCCACCTGGACGGTGAACTCCATCGTGGAGACCATCGAGCGCCACTTCCGCGGGAAGCAGGTGCTCTACTTCGCGGACTGCTGCCACTCCGGGGCGCTCGCGGACCGCATCAGCCGTGGCAGACAACGCGCCGCCGCGCTCTGCAGCGCGCACGTGACCTCCACCAGCACCGGCAACTGGACCTTCACCGAAACGCTCGTGCGAGTGTTCGGCGGTGACGGCATCTCGGATGCAGACCGGAACGGCAGCATCACCTTCACTGAAGGCTCCGCCTTTGTTTGTCGCGAGATGGTGGCCTTTGAGGACCAACTCACCGCTCGCGGCCTCGCGGGCGGATTTCCGGCCGGCTTCCAGCTTTCGCCGGCCACCACCATTCCTCCGGCGGGTGCGCGCGTCGGCCAGGTGGTCGAAGTGAAGACACAGAACAAGTGGTGGACCGCCCGCATCATCGCGGAGGAGGGCGAACGCGTGAAAGTGACCTATCCCGGCTGGGGCGAGGACTGGGATGAGTGGGCGGCCCCCAACCGGGTGAGGCCCGTGCAAAAAGAAGCCATCGCCAAAGGCACGCGCGTCCGCGTCGAATGGAACGGCCAGTGGTTTGACGCCCGCATCGTCGAGGTCGTCGATGGCATCCATCGCGTGCATTACGAAGGCTACCCGGACAGCGATGATGAATTCGTGAGCCGGGGCCGGATTCAGACACGGTGAGCCGTGCTCACGCTCTCATCATCTCTGTGATCTGCTTCGTCGCGATGCCGATGGGCCGATCGAGTGGCACGCCGCTGCAGGCGAGGAGCGTGGTAAGCAGATCGCCTTGATTGCCTTTCACGGTATCGATGAAGCGGCCGGTGTTGATCGAGCCGCCGCCTTTGCCGGCGATGATGAAGGGGAGGTTTTCGCGGGTGTGCTTGTTACCGTCTTCCAGGCCGCTGCCCCACAGCATGATGCAGTTGTCGAGCAAGGTGCCGTCGCCTTCGCGCAGGGCGGCCATCTTTTTCACCATGTAGGCGAACTGGTCGATGTTGAACTTCGTGATGGCGGCGACTTTGCGCACCTTCTCGGCCTCGTTGTTGTGATGCGTGGGGCCGTGGTGCGTGTCGCTGAAGCCGAGCTCGGGGTACGAGACGCCGTTCGGAGTGGAGCCGATGTAGGTGCTGACGCGCGTGGTGTCCGTCTGGAAGGCGAGCACGGTGAGATCGCACATGACCTGCATGTATTCGCTGCGCTTGTCGCCCTCGGGGATTTTCACTTCGATGGGCGGCGAGTCGCTGGCCTTGCGCTTGCTGCTGCTGACGCCCGCCTTCTCCAGCGCGGCCTCTTTCTGCCGATATTCGATGGCGGCGATGCGGCGCTCCACGGAGCGCACGCTGTCGAGGTATTCATCGAGCTTTTGCTGATCGCCGTGCGGCAATTTGCGCCTCAAGTCCTTCGCGCCACCAATGACGAGGTCGAGCATCTGACGGTCGAGCGGGTCGGTGGCGGCCGTTTTCCCGCTCTGATCCGTTTTGCCAAACAAACGGTTCAAAACACTGCGCGGATTAATCTCCGCGGGCATCGCCTGCGTGGGCGAGCGGAAGCTGCAATGCGAGTAGTAACCTTCGTTGAGCCCTTCCTGGTTCTCCTTGTGCGTCTGCGGCATC